>Ga0111211_130_pt1 | contig 13922 bp, 15 predicted proteins | sample DeeMarSWOR152_54_FD_80393 | JGI IMG/M metagenome (GOLD analysis project Ga0111211, IMG submission 80393) | Hadesarchaea archaeon DG-33-1 | reverse complement strand
CGAACATCCGTTGCTCATAACCTCCTCCGCATTTGCTGGTATTGCGATCGGACTCCTGCGGCCTTGGACTAGAGTCCCACATGCCGGGCACGTACTGCTGAGCACGTGGGCATCACTATTTTACCTTATAGCGTTCGGGGAAGCGGATTGGATTTCCCTGTTTCCGTTGGTTTTCCTAGTGCTCTTCGTCGCAGTCTGGATCCCCTGTTGCATGAGCGACATAGCCTTCCCCATTCTGTTCACAAAGAGGCCAAGCACCACTAATCTATGAAGTTATTTACACCGCGCCTGAAGAGGAATAAAGCCTATGAATACAACTTTTGATAAAGGTATTGCGGGGAAGGGTATATGATCAGAAAACAAGTAGCTATTTTAATTATAGCGTTAGCACTTTTAATCAGTCCACTAATCTACCTGCTGGTGCCAGAGAAAAAACAGGTCGGGTTTTCTACCGTTGGTGAACTTAGAAAGAATTTTTCTCTATTTGTCGGGAAAGAAGTCACGGTAGAAGGGACGGTGAGAAGTGTATACTTAGAAACTTCAACGCTTACAGTATACATCGTAGACGATAATACGGCGAGTATATTTTGCGCGGGCTGGGATAATTTACTGTTTACTTGGGGAGATGAGGTTATCGTCACTGGGGTGTTCAAAGATGAGTTCCCAAGCTGGGCTCCAAATCAACAACACCTTTTTATCGATATTCAAAAAATTGGGAAAGCGGTTTAAAATCAAGCATTTATAATTTAAATGTGAAGTTTCACTTGCCCATGCAACATTTCCCCTTCGGGATTGGATTCCCATGGGGACACTTCCGAGGATGTTTCAAGAAAGTGCATATCGCATCTGCAACTTCCAGAGATAGGTGATGCTCGGCACCGCACGCAGGACGTTCTATTTCGTCAATTTTTACTCCCACCACATCTACAAGGAGTTTCTCCATGAGCCTGTGATTTCTCACTAGCTGTTTGGCCCTCTTTTTGCCCATCCGCGTGAGTTCTGCTCCCCCGCGCTTATCGTACTCCACTAAGCCGAGAGATTTCATCTTCCCAAACATCTGGACGACGCTGGGTGGTGCGATATGTAATTCCTTAGCTACGAGCTTGATCTTTGCCGCCTGACCCTTCTCCATCAGAATAACCCACAAAGCCTCCAGGTATTCGTCAACGCTTACCGATGGCATTTTATGCACCCAACGCAAACCTGAGTAAAGTCCCTACCAGCAACGCCATCGAAATCATTATCATAGTGGATTTCATCGTGTCCTTCACCCCGAGCTCCCTGAGAAAAACAGCAAAGGTTGCAACGCACGGGAAATACATCGCTAATACCACGCTGGCTACCACAAGCTCTTGCATGGTCAAACCGAGCGGCAGCAACATTCCGACGGCTACATCTTTCCGCAGAAATCCTATTACCAGCGCTCCAGCCGCCGCTTTTGGGAGACCAAGCAACCCGACTACGACTGGCGCGGTAATGTCACCTATGAAATCTATTATCCCAAGGCTGTAGAGTACGTTTACGAGAAATACGCCCAGTAGTACGAAGGGGATCGCCGTGGTCAGGAAGCACCTTATCCTCATCCACAGTTTTTTCAATGTCGCTCCCCAGTAGGGCGTGCGGTAGGGCGGGATCTCCGTGAATATCTCGGGGCTCCCCCCCGCCAAGATCTTATTGAGTAAAACCCCGAGCACTACCCACACGGCGAAAAGTGTCGTAAAGACGATGGCTAAGGCTCCAACTCCATAGGGCCCAACCAGTCCGAAGATTATGGCGAGCTGGGCCATGCATGGGACCGATATCCCCATGAGCGTGAGCGCGATGAACCTCTGCCTCCGGGTCTCTAAAATCCTAGACGAGAGGGCGCCAGGGACATTGCATCCTAAGCCCAACATCATCGGCACTATCGCTAGCCCGTGCATCCCCAGCCCGTGCATCCCACTGTCGATGAGTACACCTAACCTCGGTAAGTAGCCACTATCCTCAAGAAAACTCAGCATCAAGTAAAAAGCAAATACGTATGGCAGGACCATCGCGATTGGAACATATATCCCGGTAGTCAATACCCCCATGGACTGCGTGAAGTCTATCCCGCCATTTATTAGGTTCCCAATCAAGATGGTGTGAACAAAGCCACCGGAACCAAACGATTCACTCATTCTCATAGCTACGGGTTCATAGGCTCCGAACGCGGGGTCAAAAACATAGTTGATTAAACCTTCACCGATAAATCGTATCAAAAAAAACATCAGTGCCAATATTCCGATTGCTATGGGGATACCGGTCAGAGGTCTGACCATAGCGTCCCCTAGCTTTTCTCCCATGGTGTGATGTCGATGTGCTACCGTTTGGACCTCTTTGACGATCTTGCCCACTTTTTCCCATCTTTGTTCGTCGGTGTGTTCGTAAGCATGCGCTTTGGCTTTTGGCAGACGAGAGATAAGCTCCTTGATGCCCTCGCCAGTAGTGGCTACCGTGGGAACGACAGGAACGCCAATCAATTTCTCAAGCTTCTTGACATCGATGGTGATTCCCTTGTGCTTCGTTTCATCCCATATGTTGAGCGCCACAATGACAGGTACTCGTTTTTCTGACAATTGAATCGTCAAGTACAGATTTCTTTCCAAGTTTGTGGAGTCGACGATGTTGATGACTACATCGCCTTCCTTTAACATCTTAACCGCAATTTTCTCGGCTTCGGTAGTGGGCTCGAGGGTATAGGTTCCCGGTACATCGACTATATCGACCTTTCGTTTTCCAAGCTTCATTCTGCCCTTCGTAAACTCGACCGTGGTACCAGGATAGTTGGATGCGATCACTTCGGTGCCCGTTAGCCTCGAAAAAACGACACTTTTTCCAACATTTGGATTTCCCATGAGGAGAACTTTCATATGCTAACCTCTACCAAAACTTTCCTTGCCATTCCCCTCCCGATGGCTACGCGAGATCTATCAACTTCTACCACGATGGGGCCTCGGAATGGCTGAGCGGTAAGCATTCGGATCTTTTTGCCGGCCCTTATGCCTAAAGTAGCTAAACGTCGCTGGAGTCCAAATCCCCCAGCTACGCTTACGACTACGCCACTCTCATTTCCTTTCAATTCAGCAAGTGATTTTTTCAAGACCGTCAGCCCGTTCTATTTGGGGATTAAATTAGGCATACCTAATTTTTCTATTTTGGAACTACAATATTTAACCGTTGCTGTTGCGTGTTATTGCACAAAACTGTAGAGAAATATTCAAGATTTGGATTTTAACGCCGTCATTACTTTTCCCAGCTCCCCCCCTAACCTCTCCAAACCTTCAGCATCGTTTTTGACCACCACGATTGGTGCCTGAGCTTGCTTCTGTAATTCGTCCTCCGATTTCAAAAAAAGCTCCTCATAATCGTCATATCGGTAGTACTCTTCCATCAGGTCCCTGGGCACGATGTGTTCGTCAAGATCTTTTGCGCCTTCCTTGAACCTTCGGATGTTTCGTTCGAGACAGACCTCGTACGGGCAGTAGATATACACGATCAGGGACTGGTCCAGCACCTCGCGGTCAAAGTTCTTGAGCGCTTGGGCATACCCGCTCCGCGAGAACTCGATGAATATCAACTTACTCGGCTTTTGAAGGACTTTAATTCTGCGGTTTATCTCCTTCAGGACATCGTCGTAGATCGAGCGGTCGGTGATCTGAAATCCTCCCTCCGCGCGAACGTGTTTTTTGAATTCCTTGTCCTGCTGTGCGATCTCTTTTAGGACCGGGAAGTCATCGATGCGCATTACCGCATCCACGAGCTTTTCCCGGCGGATTCGGTCTACTAGTAGCCGGTATACGGCCGACTTGCCGCAACCTGGGCGCCCGAGGAGGAAGATGTAGGAGAACATGTTAAAGCCCGAATGCTGCCCTTATGAATTTGCTCTCTTCCGATAAAATCCGCTCGCGATCGAGCACCTGTTCCACATCTTGTAGTGCAGTTTCCAGCACCACCAATTCCACTTTCTTCCGCTTCACCAACCTCGCATAACGCTCGAAGTTTCCCAACTTAAGGAATCCCAACCCGAGGTGAAGCGGAGGGTGAAACTTGCGCCCCTCCACAATGTAGTCGTTGAGGTGGAGCTCCTTCAGCATATCGGGCGGCAGCGTTTCGAGCACGTTTTCGGGGGGTTCTGGGATTGGGTTTCCCATGCTGGCGTGGGTCAGCCAGTGCCCAATATCAAAGTTGAAGTAAACCTCAGCGCCCTTTTCGCGGGCTTCTCGGACCACCGCCATGCATTCCTCAGGCTCGAAGAAGATGCCCGAAAAAACGGTGTTGTTTTCAAGGTGGAGCGCCAGGCCTCGGCCTGAGGCCAGCTTGCCCAGTTCGACCAAGCTTTTAACCAGGGCTTCTTGGGCCAGATTCCGATGTTCACCAACGGTTTGATAAGGTGGCATGCTTCCGGGATGCATCACGAGATACTTAGCTCCAATTCCCGAGGCGAACTCGATGTATCGCTTATGCAGCTCAACTGCGAGTGTGCGATCATCCTCCTGCGGGCAACATGTGCTCCCACTGATGTAGCTGTAGGGCAAGTGGAGCGAGAGGGTGATATCATGAGATTTCGCATGGTCTTGAATGGCACGCTTTCGTTCGGCATCAAAGTCCAGATAGGGGCTGGGAGCATCCGCATCTAACTCTACGTGAGAAAATCCGAGCTCCCGCGTGAGTTCGATCTTCCGCTCGACATCCATTTTTGCCTTCTTAAGTGCGATTGCACTCATCGATGATAAGTCGATTTTGCCAGAGGCTACCATCCGTTTCTCATCATCGCTCAGGTAATCGTAGACCAAGCAGTTTGTATAGGTCCTACCAAGCCTCATGATCATGCTCCGAGCGGCTTTACCGCTCATCGTGCATCGTTATCATATTTAATAAAGCCTTTGCCAACAAATAATTAATAGCATTTCAGCGAAGAATTTCCTCTAAAACCAGCGCTCACTTCCACCTCTTTTTGGATGTCGGCCCGCGAGTTTCTTAACCCTCAACAATCAATCGTCATTTTCGGCAAGTTCCTTTGCGAAATGTGTCGTTACAGACACTTCCACCCCCTCCACCCAATCAAAGACCTCGCAAACTTAGAGCTTGAAGAAAACGGATGCAAATGGACATTCAAACTGAAATGAGTTTAGCTAGTTCTTTTCTTCCCTTTTTTATTTTTCTTTCACTTCGTTTGATAGGTCCGTGACCCTATTAAACGCGCATTTTCCGAGGCTCAATTAGTTTACCAAAAAAATGCGGAGGCGGGAATTTAAGCCCCAATTTACTAGTAAAAATCCTCAAAAATCGTCTTTGCAAAGCTCACGTTGGCCGACTCGAAGGGCAAGGGGGTAAGCGGCTTCAGGGTTCCCCCTCGCCTTATCAGCCTCCTATGGTATTGGCGTGTAGAGTTCGTTTACGTGACTCTCGACAACCGCGTCCGACTTCGCCATGAGCTCCTGACTCTCTGGATCCGCGAACGACTTCTCAAGAGAGGCTTCCATTGCTGCGAGGCTATCCCACTCTATATCGTAAACGATGGTATGCACAGAGTCGCCACTTAGGCAGCGATAGCTCCTCCAGGGAGGCATCCCCAAACGACTTGCGATAGCTTTGCTCTTTTCTTCAACCTTCATGTACTCTGCCATCTTGCCAGGGACGACTTTTACAATGGTTCGCCATATGACTTTCATGACTTATCACCTCCTTTGCGCGTGGTTTCGCTAACGATGAATACTCTTAATTTTACGTTTGGTATTATACTTTTGCAACGGTTTAATCATGGGAAGTGATTGGAAAAAAATCAGAGAGGAGGATACTGAATAATGAGACAATGGAAAGAGTTTATCTTGTCATGTATCTGGGGTCCTTTGCTGGTAGTGCAAATCGTATTGACTTTTTTATTTGGGATGGTCAATGAAGCTGGGTTTGATGTAGTAATGTATGCCGGATGGGTAATCTGGGCGTTTTCTGTTGTCCTTGGCTGGATGCCGATCCTTATTCTTAAAAGAAAAGGTGGAGTGGCAAAAGGGAAAAGCTATGTTCATACTACAGCTCTCGTTGCCACCGGGCTCTATTCCATTGTCCGGCATCCGCAATATACGGCTGGGATATTATTCAGCCTTGCACTGGTTCTCATTTCACAAAACTGGTTAATTGCGGCTATGGGTATTGTTGCAATACCGTTGTTGTATGTAGACATTTTAATGGCGGACAAACACGAGGTCGAGAAATTTGGTGATGACTACAAACGCTATATGAAAAAAGTTCCGAGAACGAATTTCCTGCTGGGAATCATAAGGCTGTTACGACGTAGAAAGAGAGGATGAAAACGGCAGCTTGGAGAACTATTCAGAGCACGTGAAAACTGTAGAATTATGCGGGGGCGGGGATTTAGGCACCAATTTACTGGTAAAAATCTCCTAAAATAATTTGTAAACTAAACTTCCAATTTAATAAACCTTGACATCAAGGAGTTTAGGGGGGCGATCTGGTGGAGGTTTTCAGGGTCGAGAAACCCATCGTGGGCATGGTGCACCTTTTGCCGCTGCCTGGCTCTCCAAAATATGAGAACTCGAGCTTTGACGACATTTTGGAGCTGGCGATCAATGACGCTAAACGCCTCGAAAGCGGGGGTGTCGATGGGTTGATAGTTGAGAATTTGGGTGACGTTCCGTATTTGAAGGAAAACGTTGGACCTGAGACGATTTCTGCAATGGCTCTGGTCGTCGCAGACGTTGTAAAAGCCGTTAAAATTCCAGTTGGAGTTAATGTCCTCAGAAACGATGCCAAAGCAGCTCTCGCTATAGCGCACATCGCAGGCGGAAAATTCATAAGGACGAATGTCTTCACTGATGCCGTCGTTACGGACCAGGGCATAATTGAAGCTAGCGCTCCAGAGTTGCTTCGATATCGCCGCAGCCTTAGAGCTGGGGCGATCAAGATCTTTGCCGATGTTCATAGCAAACATGGAACCCTCCTGAGTCCTCGAGCGATCGAACAATCCGCCAAGGACGCCGCCTACAGGGGGCTCGCAGATGTTTTGATAGTCACTGGGCCAAGGACGGGGGTCGAGCCAAAATTAGAGGACTTAATGCAGGTGAAAAAGGCAGTTCCGGATAGGCCAGTTTTCGTTGGAAGTGGCATTAGCAAAGAAAATGTTGTCAAGTTATTGAAGTACGCAGACGGAGCGATAGTCGGGACCAGCCTTAAAGCGGGCGGATCAGTGGACAACCCCGTCGATGAAAAGCGCGTTAGAGCGTTGGTGGCCGCCGTGAAAAGGTTGCGGAGGTAATTGTCGTCGATGTTTATTAACGAGGGCCCTCAAACCGCTCATGGGTGACCTTATGAAAATCGTTTCAGCCGAACGGCCTGCGACGAAGGGGAAGCGTCAATATCACATCGCCTGCGCTCCGGGGGAGGTGGCGCGATACGTGCTCATCCCAGGCGACCCTGAACGGGTGCCTAAGATCGCAAGCATTTGGGATGGGGCCGAGGAGGTGGCGCATCATCGAGAGTATCGCACCTTTACTGGCAGGGTTGGCAAGGTACCCATCAGCGCAATCTCGAGCGGCATAGGGAGCCCGAGCCTAGCGATAGCCGTGGAGGAGCTCGCGGCGATAGGCGCGGACACATTCATTCGAGTGGGCAGCAGCGGGGGAATACAGCGTGATGTTAGGGTCGGTGATTTGGTGATCTCAAGTGGGGCGGTGAGGCTCGAGGGGACGAGCAAACAGTACGTGAGACTCGAATATCCAGCCGTGAGCGATCACGAGGTCTTGCTCGCGCTCATCCAAGCCGCTGAGAAGCTTGGCCATCGCTACCACATTGGCATAACGGCCTCAACTGACTCTTTTTACACTGGGCAGGGCAGGCCGGGTTTAAAGGGCTACACCCAGTCATATCTGAAGAATTTAGTTTCGGACATGCAGGCCGCCAGGATACTTAACTTTGAGATGGAAACTGCTGCCCTTTTCACGATTGCTGGAGTCTACGGTTTGCGGGCCGGCGGTGTGTGTGCGGTATTCGCAAATCGCGTGACCGGGAAATTCGGTGCTGGTGCTGGTGAGATGGAGAGCGCTGAGGTGGCGACCGAGGCAGTCAAGATCCTTGCGCGGACGGATAAAGCCAAGCGGAAGAGGGGCAAGTCCCATTAGAGTCCGCGCGCGATGATCTGAAACCCGAAGCGAGGAGGGATTAAATGGCTAAGGTCTACCTATCGGTGCCAATAGTTGCAAACCGGGACACAAGAACTGCTAGGGAAATTGCAGGGACCATTAAATCAGCTGGTCATGAGTTAATTTCACCATGGGTCATCAGCGAAGATCCGAATGATGGCCTAAATGAAGTTAGTGTGTTCGAACGCGACGCGGGTGGCGTTAGGGGATGTGACATGATTATCGCGGAGGTTTCCACACCTAGCCACGGCGTCGGCATGGAGATCATGTTGGCGCATACCTTGGGGAAAAAGGTGATTTGCGTTTATCGACAAGGTGTTAGGCTTTCATGGATGGTCAAGGGTTTGCCCGGCGCTGTTTTAATCGAGTTCAAAGACGAAGGTGATCTGAGGAAAAAACTGTCGATGAAGTTAAGTGGGAAAAAATAAATGACCTAATCTACGATAGTCAAAAGGATTTTCATGAGGTTGCTCGAATACGAGGCTAAGTGGCTGTTTAAAGAAAATAAAATACCTGTGCCAGCTGGGAAAGTCGTCGAGACGCCTGAAGATGCCAAAAAAATCGCGGGTAAGCTCGGAAAATCTGTTGCCTTAAAGATTCAGATCCCTGTTGGAGGGAGGGGAAAAGCTGGTGGCATAAAATTCGCTGAAACGTCGAAAGAAGCTGGAGAAATTGCTGGCAGGCTCTTGGGGAGGGAATTCAGCGGCCACAAAGTGGGAAAATTGTTGGTTGAAGAAAAACTTGACATCGCGAAAGAGCTGTACCTGGGGATAACGAACGATGACGCGGCTAGAAAGACCGTTATCATGCTCAGTTCGGAGGGCGGGATGGAGATCGAAGAGATAGCCGAGAAGTGCCCCGAGAAGCTAGCTTCGATGCACGTCGACGTAAGGCTTGGACTCCAGCCCTACCAGGCCCGAGGGTTGGCAAAGCGGGCGGGCGTTGAGAGTCCTTTGATTTCGTTGGTTGGTGGTATCCTCTGGAGACTTTATGGCGTTTATCGAAAATACGATGCCGAGCTGACGGAGATAAACCCCCTGATAATCACCAAGGATGGAAAGGCCATAGCCGGGGACGCGAGGCTCAACATCGACGACAACTCCATTTACAGGCATGTCGAGCTGAAGGCTGAAGAGTTCAAGCGTTTAAATGAAAGGGAGAGGATTGCCAAGGAGAAGGGCTTCGGCTACGTTGAGATAGACGAGAACGGTGAGATCGCCTGCATAGCCAACGGCGCCGGACTTGGCATGACTTCTTTTGATTACATAACCGAGTCCGGGGCCACCCTGGCTTGTTTCCTCGATGTCGGTGGACGCTTCTACGACATAGCCGGGGACGCGATAAAGCTCGTGTTGGGCCTGCCAAACCTGAAGGCGATACTCATCCACTCCTATGGGGGCGTGACCCGCGCAGACCTGCTCGCCGAAAGCGCGTGCAAGGCGCTCAAGGAGCTAAGGCCGAAAATTCCGATAATGATCGAACTCTCTGGCACGGGAGAGGAGGGAGCTGTGGAGACGATGAGGCGAGAGGCACCCGAGCTCAGGAAACTCTGGGTGAAATTTGAGTGGGTAGATCACACCACGATCGGCGACGAGGACGAGGACGCCCGGAAGGGAGGAGTGGATACAATCGAGTACCCGATAAAAAAGGTCGTGGAGTGGGTTGGCTGCAAGTACGAGCGAAACCCCCCGAATTGGCTGCCCGAGCGCCCGCAATGGGAAGCGACGACAAGGGCTAACATGAGGAAGATGCTATCCCAAAGGCCCGAGGAGAGATACCGAAGGCTCGCGAGGCATGAGTGAGGTGGTCGAATGGCGATCATAGCAACTGAAGGAACAAGGGCGCTCGTGCAGGGCATAACCGGGACGGAGGGAAGGTTCCGCACGGAGCGGATGCTGGCTTACGGGACGAAGATAGTGGCTGGCGTGACCCCCGGAAAGGAGGGACAGACCGTGTGCGGGGTCCCGGTTTATGATACAGTTGAAAGGGCACTGGGCGAACATCCCGAGATAAATGCGGCAGTGCAGTTCGTGCCCGCCCCGCTCGCCAAGGATGCGTCGCTCGAGGTGATAGAGTCGGGCATACCTTACCTCGTGATAATTGCCGAGGGGGTGCCATTCCAGGATGCGATGGAGATCAGGAGCTATGCCGATGATGCGGGTGTCGTCGTGGTTGGACCAAACTCTCCTGGCGTCATCTCCCCGGGGATATGTGAGCTCGGGGCAACTGCCCACGTCGTTTTTCATGGCCCTGGAAAGATAGGTGTGGCCTCGACCACTGGTAGCGTTCAGTGGTACATGTCGCGCCTGATTTCGCTCCGGGGGTGGGGCCAGAGCACATTCGTCGGAGTGGGCGGTGACCCGATCAAAGGCACAGATTTCGACGATGTTTTGCGGATGTTTGAGGAGGACGGGCAGACGGAGGCAGTTTTGATGGTGGGTGAGATAGGGGGCACGAACGAGGAGAGGGCGGCTGAGGTTATAAAAAATGGGGAGTTCACCAAGCCACTCGTCGCATTCATCTACGGTCGAAGGGCGCCCCGCGGGAAGCGGATGGGACATGCGGGCGCGATAGTGGAGCGCGGTATGGGGACGGTCGAAAGCAAGGTAAAGGCACTGACGGAGGCTGGGGCCAAGGTGATAGCGTACCCATGGGAAGTCGTGGGGGCATTTGAGGAGTTTGGGATAAAGCCCATTCAAGAGCTGGTGAAGAAGCCTATACTCGCGCCTGACATTGGGAGATAATTTTCAGCCTAAAGCAGTCTTTTGATGGCTCCGCTGACGCTTAGCACTTTGATTATGGGGTATTCACAACCACTCCTTCTTCTGAAATAAAAAAGCATTGAAATTCATTTTATAAATGCCTGCGATAAAGTTAAAGATGGCGGATGACTTAAAGCGTTTGCGAGTTATGCGGGCCGGCTAAAACACTTGGTGTGGAAGTGGGCGATCACCGGAATATGGAGTGTCACAGACCGCCAACCGACCCGCATTAAAACCTGCGAACGGCCCGTTTAAGCCGCTTATGAAACTATCATCCATCCCCTAGTTCTGGAGGGTATTTTTCATCACCTCATCTCGTAGTTTTACTTACTCTATCAATGCGCTGCAGGACAGCTCTTTGATACCCTGCCAGCAAGGTGCGCCGCACGCGTTCTAGACGTTTAGTTTTGACGCCAAACTTACGAATTCGCACCGCACTTATCAAGATAGGCACCGCAGCGACGAATATGAGCAGCGATATTAAGATGGGCGGCGTTATTCCTAGTAGCGAGACGTCTGAAATGATAACCGCTAAGAAAAACATGGATAATCCAAAAATCCAGGATGAAGTCCCTAACTTAAACATTCGCTTGGCGTGTGCCCATTGAATTTCGATTAGGCGGTTAAGCTCGTGTTCGGGCGTCTCAAGCTCACGCTTTTTTCGGAGTTCGATAGTTTGGCCAACGAAGTGCTCGACAAACTCATCATGTTTGGACAGTTCATTCAATTTATACACCTCGCCTGAGACATTTCGACCCATCATCCCCCGACATTTATACAAAAACCAATTTTTTTGGGGCTATATAATTTATGTAACTGTCCTCTATTTAGCACCTGAAAGCTTAAAAGAAAAAAAATGTGGGTAGGACGACATAACTCGTAACTAACTAATTAGCTCGGGATATAAGTTATAACTATATAGAAGGATGCCCTGAAAATCTGTTGTGCCGGGAGGTGATAGGTTGCCTCTTATTGAGATGTATTTCGGAAAGGGTGCCCTGACAGACGAGCAGAAAGCAGAGTTGTCCAGAAAGGTCACTGATCTGATTGTCAAGGAAGCAAAGCAGCCTCAACACCACACTTGGGTGATCATCCACGAGGTCCCTGCGGAGAACTGGATGGTTGGTAGGCTTACGCTACCTGAGCTTAAGGCTAAACTTATGGCGGAGAAGAAATAGTCTTTTGACCTTGCATGTGGCCGGCGTGCGTATTTCAAGCACGTTTTTCGGCTAAGGATTTCTCCCACTTGGGTATGGCTGCTTCAACCTTCTCGGCCGGTATCACCTCTGTGTTGAAGCCTGACCCCGTCATCCCCCCCATAAGAGGTAATAGAGCTTCTACACTCGGCGCATCCCAGATACAGACTTGTAACCATTGCCCAAGTGCATTGTATGCCGCTATCAATTTCCCACCTGGAACGACTTTAGACGGGTCTTCGATGATTTTCTTCACGTTTTGGAGGGCGGCAGCCAAGGTTTCTGGAGGGAGTGGCCCTAGCGGTCTATGCATTAAAATAAACTCCAATTTTTCCCCTCCTTTTTGTTTTTTGAGGTAAACCTCGGGAGAATTTGGTGGCAATAACTAATAACCTTTGCGCGCCGCCAGGAGGCTGAAAGTGAGATCGAAACCCACTTAGAGCAGCGGCGCGCGGCCCGTAGGTCAACTATCGATAAGCCTACCTACGGATTGCCTATCTGTATATGTGTTTAACACATTAAATAAATAAGCCCTTGCGCGCCGCTGGAGAACGAAGAAGACAAAAAAATCAAAGGTTCATCAATCCTTGCTTAAAGCTACAAGCGCTTTTTTAAAGCATTCCAAGGGTGCTCGAAGAATACTAGCTTCTATCTGCCCTACGCACGCTTGCTTATGAGCTATGCTCGTGATATTTCCTTTCAAATGCCCTCTGCGCTTTTTTGAAGAGTTCCAAGGGAAGTCTTATTATCCCCGCCCCCACCTGTCCAACTCCTGGATTTTTATGAGCTATTCCTGTGTTTATAATTGGCAATATCTCCGTCTTCAAAACTTTCCTGATATCTATCCCCAAAGGGGTGCCTCTATACCCCAAGTTAGCGATTTTGTAGTATTTATGTTCAGTTATGGTTATCTCGTACATCTCTTTCGTGGTTTTAATTCCGAGATCAGGCTCACCTCCTATGAAACTCACGATTGCAGGCGCTGCTGCCATCGCAAATCCGCCAAGTCCTGCTGGCTCAGAGTAATATGAGTCACCAAGTACTGGGGCAGCACAGCCCTCATCGAAGCCCTCAAAGTATTTTCCCTTCGCCAATATGGATGGTGCGGTAAACCATTGATCTCCTAATCCACTCACCCGCATTCCAAAGTTTACACCATTCGTTGTTAATGCATTGACCACGGTGCTATATTCAATATCATGAGCAGCGTCTAAGGAAGCTTTACTCGAGGCCATTGAAAGATTGAGGAAAAAATGAACATTCCCGCCTATGAAATCAACGATATCCGCTACGCTGTTTCTGTCTATATCTGACCTGACAAGTTTGGATGCGATGGAATTCAGGAACATAAGAGAGACAGTTTTATTTCTGTTATGACATTCATCGCCCCTACGTAAAGCCGCCATAATTAATTCTTTAAGATCGATCTCTCCGTATTTTTTTAATATCATTTTCAAAGCAGGCATCAGCACCTTTTCAATCCAACGAAGTCTATCAATTACTCCTTTGTCGTAGGCTCCGAATCTAAGTGTTTTTCCTAACCCTTCGTTCACGTTCGAAAACGCGAAATTCCCATATGTTCTATTTTCTATTACGTACGCCGGCATGGAGGGAGATATAATTCCCGCCATAGGGGCTGCAGCGCTATGATCAGCTGTTGAAGAAAATTGAACATCCCCTCTTTTAATGCGTCTAAGAGCTTCCTCTTCCGAACTTGCCCACCCTTCATATATCATCGCTCCGATAACTGCACCTTTCATCGGACCTATCATTTTTTCCCATTGTAG
>Ga0111211_135_pt1 | contig 14003 bp, 21 predicted proteins | sample DeeMarSWOR152_54_FD_80393 | JGI IMG/M metagenome (GOLD analysis project Ga0111211, IMG submission 80393) | Hadesarchaea archaeon DG-33-1 | reverse complement strand
CATGGCACGATAAGGGAGAGAAACAAGGTGATGAGAGGTTTAGGCAATAATGGATCATCAGAAACGATGATGGATGGCTATAAAATATACTACAATTTTGTTAGGCCACATATGGGGTTGAATGGCAAGACACCAGCGGAGGCCGCAAACCTACCTTTACAATTGGGGAATAACAAGTGGCTATCTTTAATCAGGATGTCCACGAATGGCTCTCCACAAATAATTTATTAATACATTAAGACTAATCAATTAAATAGGGGAAAAACTTGAAAACTTTTAAAAATCGGGAAAATCTCATAAAATGTTTCCTGTACGTCCCTGGGGCAACAGAAGAAGTAAACGAACCCATTATAGGCGCGACAAGACTGATAAAAATGATGTACATTTTGGGCAAGGAAAATGAAGTTAAGAAAAAAATTTCCGACTATTATAAATTTTACATCTCCAAACAGGGGTTATCATCTGCAGAGATTTTAAATGATATTGATAAGCTTAGTAAAGAAAAATCAGTTGACTCATCTAAAAAAATTTGGTCTGAATTTCTTTTGAACGAAAAAGTTAAGTTAAAATCCCCCATGTATAAGCTAACTAATCAAGGGGTTAAAGAAACTAAAAATCTCAATCTCAAATTAGACAAAGATGACAAAAAAATCGTAAAGGAAATAAAAAAAGTTAAGAAAAAATACAACTCAATGCCCCTCCACCAACTAATAGGATATATAGACAGCATGGTCCCTGAGGCCATTCCACTAGCTTCCCCTTAGTTTATCTATAACTTTTACTGCTTTAGAATATCTCCTGTACGGTTTAGTTATTAGAACATATGAAGTTGGGACAAAAAAGTAAAAAAACATGAAAAGATATCCACCTAGTTCTTTTTCGGCATTGTATTCGATTGCTCCAGCGATTATGGAAGCGATAGCAATAATTAGTATAGGCGTAATTATCATTAGGCGCTTTCTTAAAGTTTTTAACGCATTTTCCCCTTCTCTCTCGCTTAAGGTTAAATCTGTTACTTCATCTATCTTTTCCCCGAACTTTTTCATTTTATCGCTTAAATCTCGTGTCGTTTTTCTTCTTTCTTTCAATCTCTCCTCGAACTTAGTAGGACTAATGGATCCTTTCCACAGTTTGATGCCTTCGTCAATTGAGCTTGAAAATTTTTTAGATGCAGTGCCTAATTCTTTTAATAACTCGCATACCTTCGCATCTGTTAAAGCTCGCATAGTTATGCATTTGCGTCCCCATTCTTCCAATAAACCACTAAAAACCATCCAAGTGAGAGTATCTGCGGCAAAACTAACCCCAGCGGTAAGTGCAATTACTGATAATTCCATAACGGATCACACTCAATTAAAACAATAGCGGTCAAGAATTTAAAAGATACTTTCATACGGTACTGTAAACTTATTTGACCTAAGGGGATTTTCTTTTAAATCTTCAGATGCTAAATCGTTGTGGCACGGTGATATGTTGCTAGATTCGATAAAGCAGTGGAATGAGAGGCGAAAAGAGAGACAGTTTGTTTACAAATTGCTTGATAATGCCACTAAACTTATAGAAAGACGCGCTCCCGATTCCAAGATGAGAGATATGATAGTCAAAAAAATAGATGTCAATAAAATCCAATCTGAAATCATTGTAAAAATGATGAAAATTTTAAAGATATCATCGAAAGACGCAGTTGAAGCATTTAGTACACTCAAAGATAAGAACTATGAAGATATCGCGGGCTTTAGGGAAAAAATTATTGGATGGGGATATCCGCGTCAATATGCCCGCGCTATTTTAGGGTTTACACTTTTGAATTGGAAAATCAAAAGTCCAGAACTTGAGCTATTCCTAATTTACCTACAATTAATTAACGATTGATTGATTAAATTAAACTTGATATTTCATCTCCCTATAAGTTAACAGAACACATCGGCAAGGTTTATATAGGAATACAAATTTCCTTTTAATTGCTGCTTCTGATGCGGCATTTCTTGTTTGGGGTATCTGATTGAAAGAAGAACAGCTAAAATATCTTGAGGGCACGACCACTGTGGGGTTGGCATGCAGCGACGGCGTGGTTTTTGCTACGGACACGCGAGCCACCATGGGCTATTTAGTCGCAAGTAAGCGGGCTCGGAAGGTCTATAAAATAACCGACAATATCAGCGTTACCGTAGCTGGCGGCGTGGCTGACACCCAGGATCTCGTGAATTTATTGCGCGCTGAAGCAGAATATTACCTCCTGCGGGAGGGCGCCCCAATGGATGTGCGCGCAGCTGCGAGGTTGATTGCAAATGTGCTTCATGCGTACCGCTTGTTCCCTTATATAGCCAACCTGCTAGTCGGCGGTGTCGGTTCTGGGGGCAGGCAACTATATTTCATCGACCTTGACGGCTCGCTGACGGAGGAGCTCATGGTGTCCACTGGCTCGGGTTCGCCGATCGCGTACGGCGTGATAGAGAACGAGTTCAGGGAGGACATGGGTACTGAAGAGGCATTGCCGATAGCCATCAAGGCGGTTAAGTCTGCTATGAAACGCGACATCGCAACTGGTAACGAGATAGCAGTTGCAGTAATAACTGGAGCAGGGTTTAGGGAGCTAGCTCCTGAAGAAATCAAAAAACTTGCTTGAGAAGATTTGAAAGGTGGCCCGCATGGCTGCGGAGGAACTCCTAAAAGAGATAAAACGTGTTATACGGGATGAGATGCCTTTTGGTAAGGCCATCTCGGACATCGACTTCGAGGGTCCGAAGGTAGTGATCTACTGCAACAACTTGGATCTCATAATGCAAAATGGCGACGTGATCAAGGAACTCGCGCGCAAGATTCGGAAGCGCATAACGCTTCGCCCCGATCCGTCTATTCTGACCGATGAAGAAGAGGCCGAGAAGGAAATCAGGAAGATCGTCCCCCCAGAAGCAGGCATAACCAACGTGACCTTCAGCCCGGATGTTGGAGAGGTCACGATCGAAGCCGAAAAACCAGGCATCGCTATTGGCAAGGGTGGAACATTGCTTCGTGAAATGATGCGAAAGGTTTGCTGGACGCCGAGGGTCGTGCGCGCGCCGCCCATCCAGTCAGATATAGTGAGGAACGTCCGACGCTCCGTGATTAAAGCGAGTGCGGAGCGCAGGGAAATCATGTGCAAGATCGGACGAAGGATTCACCGGGAACTGAGGGCAAAGGGCGACTGGGTTCGCATCTCAACCCTTGGCGGCTCACGCGAGGTGGGGCGTTCGGCTTTTCTCCTTCAGACACCGGAGAGCCGCGTTCTGTTTGATTGCGGCGTGAACGTCGCTTCGGATGAGAGAGCTTTTCCTCACCTTGAGGCGCCTGAAGTCAGGCTGGCTGAGCTCGATGCGGTTATTGTAAGCCACTCCCATCTCGACCACATGGGCTTCGTGCCCTACCTCTTTAAGTATGGATTTGAAGGGCCTGTTTACTGCACCCCGCCGACGCGCGACCTAGCGGTGCTCCTGCAGCTCGATTACGTCGATATAGCGGAGTGCGAGGACAAGCCCATACCTTACAACAAAAAGGACATTCGCAATTTCGTGCAGCACACCATTCCGATCGATTATGGTGATGTTACGGACATCTCGCCGGATGTGAGAATTACGCTCCACAATGCCGGCCATATCCTTGGCTCGGCAATCGTGCATGCCCATATCGGCGAGGGCTTGTATAACATGGCGTATACAGGAGACCTCAAATTTGGCCGTACGCGTCTATTCTCGCCGTCCGTTCACACCTTTCCCCGCTTGGAAACCCTGATCATAGACAGCACCTACGGTGGAGCTGAGGATATCCAGCCATTCCGTGCTGACGCCGAGAATGAACTCATCCGCATAATCACGGATACGATCAAGCGCGGAGGTAAAGTTGTAGTGCCGGTATTCGCGGTAGGTCGAGCTCAGGAGATGATGGTCCTGCTCGAGGATTGTAGGCGCAAGGGCATGTTGGATGGGATACCCGTTTACCTAGAGGGCATGATTTGGGAAGCGACGGCGATTCACACCGCCTACCCAGAGTATCTATCTCCTGACCTACGCGAACAGATATTCCACCAGGATAGGAATCCTTTTCTCTCAGATATGTTTACGCGCGTGACAAGTCTGGACCAGCGCGCTCAGGTGATTGAGGGTGAGCCAGCGGTGATCCTATCGACGGCTGGTATGATGGCTGGCGGGCCTGTTATGGAGTACTTCAAGGCCCTTGCCCCGGACCCGCGCAACTCTCTGGTGTTCGTTGGTTACCAGTGCGAGGGTTCACTAGGGCGTCGGATTCAAAAGGGATGGCGCGAGGTGCCCTTACGAAGAGTGGAAGGAAGGACTGAAGAAGTAAAGGTAAACATGGAAGTCCGAACAGTTGAGGGCTTCAGCGGCCATTCGGACCGCGCCCAGTTGTTGAACTATATCAGGAGGATCTCACCGAAGCCCGGGCGCGTGATATGCTGCCATGGCGATGATAGCAAATGCGTAGATCTGGCGAGCGCGATACACAAGCTTTTCAGGGTGGAGACGAGGGCGCCGTCAAATTTGGAAACTATCAGGTTACATTAGTCCCGTTGTAAAATCGAGACTGGGCCAGTTTTAATTGACATCAACTCGCGCCTCTTAAGCCCTCGCTTTTTAACGTGTTCAGCTACGATCGCGCTGTGGCCGAAGGGATCCATCACTATTAGCCTTACTTTTAGATCGCCTCTTCGTATGGCTTCGATCTTCTTCATCACCGCTTCTCCGCGTCGCTGCTGGGCAGCGCTGGCATTTTTCAGCGCGAGTTTTACCGCTTGTTCTATCCGGTCGAGCACGCCTTCGACATTTGATACATAACCTTCAGATGCAGGACCAGGTTCAATTGTCACCCCGAGCTCTGGCACCTTAATTGTCCCCGTGCTTGATTTCACCACTCTAACCATTAGGTCGGCTTCTGATGCTATTTTTAGTTCATAACGCATCGGTTTCCGTTCACCGAGGCACATGACATCTGCATGCTTAAGGTTGCAATTGCTGCAAGTGAGAAGTGTTTCCATTACCTCGCCAAAATATGGGATATCGTCGATTCTTCCTTTTATCTCAAAGGTTCCGATGGCCCCACATGACGGGCAACGCTCGATGGGGAGCTCGAACCCCCGACGCTGCATGGCGCCACCTAAAACTAAGCTCCCACTTTCTTAAACTGGATGCGGACAAATTTTGGCGTAGCTATTACCTTCGACTCCGTCAGGCGTCCGATATCGCCCCCGACGCCCTGAGCGATGCCTTTCAGTTGGTCGATCGCGCGCTTCAGCTCGGCAGGGTCTTGATTCATGAGTGGGGTGATGTCAAGTATCACGAGGTTACCAGCTCGCAACTCTTCCGCAGCCTCCTGAACATCGACGAGGCTCTGCATGTCCATGCTTTTTACATATATCGGCTCGATATCGCTGGGCCCCTTTACCTTTGGAGCCTCTTCGATCTCCAGAACGGGTATATCCTCACCAATTTTTTCCGGCCGCCTTGGCCCCCCCTTAAAAAATCTTTTTAGTGATTCCATTTTATCCCCGCTGGCAAATGTGCCGATGGTGTTCTCTGTATTTAACCTTTTCTCGTCGAGCTGAGCTGCCAGACCTCGTCTCCTACACAGTGAATGTTTTTCACCACTCGCCCCTTGGGCGCTTTCATGGAGGCACTACCCACAAGTGCTAAGCCAATAGCGATCGGCTTGCAATGTCGCTCGTCGACTATGACGACACCATCGCCGGGTGCGATATCCTCATCAGCTGCAACAACTCCGGGGGCCATAATATCAGCTCTAGCCACCACGTGGGGCACAGCGCCCATGTTGATGGTGACATGTTTTAGCGGGATCTGATCGATGGAGGTCAAGGTTGGGAAAAGCCCATCCAAAGTCTTTAGCAAAAATGGTTTCCCATCCGCAAGAATTACTTCGCGCCCATCCTCTAACTTCAGGAGTTCGACCGCACCCATTAAGACTTCTGGAGCCTCCTTACCGAATCTCTTAACGAGATCAGATGAAAGCTGCTTTATCGAGGCCTTCCGCAGGTGGTAACGTCGTCTGATTGACATCAAGATAAAAGGCGCGCGATACGCTTAAATAAAACACGCGATACCTCGGTTTCCCTCTTTTTTCCTTTTTTACGCGATGGGCTACGAGTTATGTCGTCCTATTCACCATACGCGTTAAGGCGCCGGAGCAATCACTATTAGAAGTAACATCAAACTCAAAATTACGGAAAGTAGTATTGCTAACGCTATTTTGACATGTTTTTCTTTTCTCGGATTTAAAGGCCCAAACCATCACGACACACATAAAAACCAATGCAAAAATACCATAAACAAATGATCTGCCTTCTTCTTCAACTAAACCGATATAACCTGATGCCACAAATACAAAGGCCGCCGTTAATAGTGATGCGAAAATAGCTATGACAAGATTTTCACGCATACGTCGCATAATATTGTTTGACATGTGATTACAATATTGTTCCACGCTATTTTAATGAAAACTATCAAGCTCTATGGCGACCACCGGCCAGAGTTGAAACAGGATCTATCTGGGCGTGGGAAACTAAATCAGATAATATTTCCATATGAACTCTTTTGATATAGCTGGATTGAGGGGACCATAGAGCAGCAAGGTTGGGGATCCCATGAAACCGAACCGATCATACGAGATTAGGGTGATGGAGAAAGCCGACGTGCCGAACATCATTGAACTTATCGGTAGCACCATATCGCCGGAGGATGCGGAGTTTGCTAAGTCCATCTTTGCCTCGTACTTCAAGCCAAGCAGAAAATCGTGGAGGGGGGGGAAGTCTTATGTTGCGACGCTCCGCGGTCAGGTAGTGGGAGTTTCAGGATTCTACAAGTGGGGGAAATCGTATTGGCTTGGGTGGTTTGCTGTAACTCCGGAGTGCCAGGGACTCGGCGTTGGTAGTAAATTGCTTGAGGAGGTAGAGAAAGTTGTTAGGGCCAAGGGAGCTAAGGAACTATTCGTCTACACGAGCATACTTCCCAAATTTAAAAAGACCAGGGATTTCTACAAGCGCAGGGGCTTTGAGGAAGTAAGTAAGGTCGATCACCCACGTTGGGAGAAGAACATGGTGTTCTTCCGCAAGCGGCTTTAAGGTTTACAGCCACGAGCGGCGCGCAAAGGCTTTACAGCTGCGGCAGTTTATTTCATACTTGAATTCAATTTTTTGAACGTTAGTGTCAAGAAATCAAGAAGGTTTTAAAAATAATTTAACATTTGTGCATATCGTTTCAAAATCAAGGGTTACACGTACATTAATCTGCTCCATCCCACTAAAAGTATGAATATCACCCAAAAAATCAGACCTACCGTGCCAAATCCGATTGCTATGTAACAAGGACTTCTTTTTTCTTTAATGCCCCGGAGAGCGATTATGCCCATGATCACGGCGAGGAGACCAAACGTCAGCGTAACAATGGGGGGGGAGAAAAACGAGTACCAGTCCAACGGGAAAACTTAATGTGCCCAAAATTGCGCCGAGGAGAGCAAGATTTCTTAAATTCCTTTCACGATTCATTTTCATCTCAAATAAATTATCTCTCAAAGAGCTAAAAACTTACCATATATTTTTGTTGACTCTATCAAGCTCCACAGGCGGCGCGCAAAGGCTTTATGCCGTCCCGCCAAGTCGAAAGCGGAGGAGAGGCTGTGAAAGAAAAAGGAGTAAGTTTGATAGCTGTAATAGCGATTGTTATTATCATCGCCGTAGTTGCCGTTGTTGCAGTACTGTTACTGCGGGGAGGCGGAACCGGTTTACCCGTGTACTCAGGAGCTCAGAAATTAGGTGAGCAATCGCAGAGCGGTCTCACCGGCGAGGTTTTTTGGTTCACGGGATCAGGTGAGGGTGCCTACAACTGGTATAAACCGCAGATGACCGGCCAAGGGTGGACCTTATCCCAGGATTTAGGATACAACGCGGATTACGGTGGCGGCCTCTATTACACGAAAGGGAATGAGATAGCAGTGATATTGATTTACGAATCAGCGAGTGACATCTCTGCTGTGGAAGCGGAGTTTGGCGACGTGCCCAGTGGTGCAAAAGTTCTCATGCTTGCGCGAGGAACTCCAAACATCTAAACAAATTCCTCTGCCTCAAAGGCGGCGCGCAAAGGCTTGTTTCTTGTTACCAAAATCTTCCATTGTATAGAGCAAAGACTTGAGGCTTGACGCAACTAACTAATATGGCTGTGGAGCGCTGTTAAGAAGGGATATAGATTAGTTCAGGCAGATATCGTTGGTACAAGCCGAGCTGGAGGGATAGAAAAAAGCATCGCAAGAAGAAGCGCAGGCACCACAGCCAAGCCAAGCTAACCCGCCAGCTTGTGGCCAAAGCTGGCGAAAGCCCCGATACTATGAGTTGAGGTGCCGTTAAGACTTACCTTGTTTTCGTTTTTGATTCGTAAATCGCTTGGCAATCCGCGAGGTGTCCAACCTCACGGGCCGCGCGCCGCCGGATATGATTTATCCCTTGTTCCTCATACTCCCACCGGCGGCGTGCAAGGCTTTTTCACGTAGTGGTACGAGTTATGTCGCTCTATTCACCATCTTAATCTTTGGACCATTCTGTCGTGCTTTGAAAAAATCCTTAATAGCAAGCCGTTTAGGACATATGATTTTTCCATCACGTTTAACAGTATGAGACCAGTAATTTCTCGATCCTTTTCCCTCGCCCCCAATGGCCGTGTGTCCATCGGATAACCGAGCTCCACAGTAGGGGCACAATTTGGTACCTTTTTGGGGTCTCATATCCAATTTTCCCCATATTAACGGGCAAACAGGCGGTTTAAACCGCTTGTGTAACTATCCTATATACTGAATCTAGAGGACGCAGGGCGGGTTCGTTGTCCAAGCACGCATTTTCCGAGGGCGGCGCGCAAAGGCTTTTTATGAGTCGACCCCATAGTGAAAGCGGAGAAAGGAGGAAGGAGGCAAAAAAGTGAGTATTGAGCGTTTTGAGGGAGTCTTGCTGGCGACCTTGATGACGACTTTGATTATAGCGCTGGCGATACCACTTTTGTCTCCTAGCCTAGCGGGCTCTCTCATCGTGAGGGATTCCGAGGTAGTTGGTAAGAAACGCTTAAATATGGCGCCACTGAAAGATTGATGATTTTCATGCCTGCACAGCGACCTCTAGATGTCTTAAACCGTTCCCTCGGCTCATCGGTACTCGTGAGTCTCAAGGGTGGCAGGGAGTTTCGGGGCAAGCTGAGTGGGTTTGATATTCACGTAAATCTCGTGCTCGAGGATTCGGAAGAACTTCAGGGCAGCGAAGCGCTCAAGCGATATGGCACGATGATAATCCGCGGGGACAACGTAGTTTTCATCTCTCCAGCCGAGTGATCCCATGGTCAAGGGCACGGCTGCGATGGGCAAGCGTCACAAGGTCATGCACATCCGATGTCGGCGCTGCGGCAGGCGAGCTTTTCACGCTCAAAAGGGCGTCTGCGCTGCATGCGGCTACGGCAAGTCGAAACGAATAACGCGCTACAATTGGAAGGTCAAGAAGCTTCATGGCATGCGGTTACGTTAGGGACTTAAAGCTCGATGACGATTATTTTTTGGTGGGCCGGTGGCGAAGTCTGGAATCGCACTCCCTTGGCATGGGAGGGGGCGCGGGACGATGTCAGAAATCAGAAATTTCTGCGTCGCGCGAATTCGAATCCCGCCCGGTCCACCTAGGGCCCGTGGTCTAGCGGTTATGACGTCGCCTTGACATGGCGAAGATCCCGAGTTCGAATCTCGGCGGGCCCACCATTTATTTTTGGTATCGCGCGATAACCCGTTCGGGAAAGAATTGAAGTTGATACTTGCATCCACAAAGGATACGGCGGCAAAAAATATCGCGGCGCGGCTACGTGAGCTTTACGATTTTGAGGAGGTACAAGGTCAGCCCAGTTTGTACTTTTACAAAAACTTGCTGCTGGCGATGGCCGGTAACGAGATGACGGAAATCACCGCTTTATCCCAAAGAGCGGATGAGGTCATTGTCGCCTCAAGGCATGCGAGCGAGTCCGGTAGGCCAACGCTTACCGTTCACGTGCCCGGTGAGCCCTCCAAGCGGGAGCTCGCGATCGCATCACCTCCAACGCTAAAATCAGCCCTTAGGGAGCTCATCGTTGCGAGGGATGAGCTTCACCTGCCTTATGAAGTCTCACTCGAGGCGACTCATCACGGCCCAACTGGGCTTGCGGTTCCTGTAACATTTGTTGAGATAGGGAGCTCGCCGATCCAGTGGCGCGATAAAAAAGCAGCCGAAGCTGTGGCTCACGCGATAATGGCGGCAGCTACATCCCCCCTCAAAGGACGCCAAGCAATAGGTCTCGGGGGCCATCACTATGCACCTAGACACACCCAAGTTGTCTTACGAACCGATGTATGCATTGGGCATGTCCTGCCGAGGTATGTTGTCATCGACGAAGGGCTAATTAAGCACGCGCTCGCGAGGACGAGCGGGGGAGTTGAGATGCTAGCGCTCGATTGGAAGGGCTTAGATAGCTGTCGACGCCAGCTGCTACAGCAAATTGCGGCTAAACTCGGTTTGCAGGTGGTTCGGGAAAGTGAGCTTTTACGGCAAGCAAAGATTTAAATGATTTATAGCTGAAATGACGACCGTAGATGTGGTTAAGAGGGATATAGTTGAAAAAAGTTGGGCTGGGTGAATTCAAGCCGGAAACCGGATTTGAACCAGTGAATCCTCAAAAGCCGGGCATCTCAGAGCCCACTAAGCTAAACGTTTCACAAACGGAAAAATTGACTGACGAGGAACTCGAGCAAGTATTACGGCAGGCTCGCGCCAAGATAGCGGTAGTCGGCTGCGGTGGCGCAGGTTGCAACACCCTATCACGTATGATGAATGTCGGTATCCAGGGCGCGGACACAATTGCAGTGAATACAGATGCTCAAGACTTGCTTTACACTACCTCCGATAGAAAAATTTTGGTTGGTCAAGACACAACTGGAGGCCTTGGAGCGGGGAATGATCCGGAAATGGGAGAGGCAGCTGCTCGTGAGGATGAAAATCTGATAAAGGATTACATTTACGGCTCCGATATGGTGTTCGTGACTTGTGGCCTTGGGGGCGGAACTGGCACAGGCGCATCGCCCGTCGTAACAGAGGTAGCGAAGAAGCTCAGAGCACTGACGGTTGCGGTTGTGACGCTACCTTTCACGGTTGAGGGGAAGCGTCGGAGGCAGAATGCCGAGCATGGGTTAACGCGTTTGCGTGAAATTGCTGATACTGTAATAGTGATACCTAATGATAAGCTACTTGAGATCTCGCCAGATTTGCCGATAGCTGCCGCATTTAAAGTAGCTGATCAGTTGCTGATGGACGCCGTTAAAGGTATAACTGAAATGATAACTAGACCCGGCCTCATTAACTTGGACTTCGCGGATATCCGGGCCGTGCTGCAGGATGGCGGAATTGCAATGATAGGCATAGGTGAGTCCGATACTGAGAACCGCGCAGCTGAGGCAGTTGATGAGGCGTTGAACAGCCCCCTACTCGATGTTGACATTACAGGCGCCAAGGGGGCATTGGTAAATGTTGTCGGCAGCCCAGACATGACCTTAGAGGAAGCTGAACGCATCGTTGGGCGGGTGTCTGAGGCGCTTGAGTCTGAAGCCCACGTTATCTGGGGAGCACAGATCTCAGAGAACATGAAGAACTCAGTACGGGTCATGGTGATTTTGTCAGGAGTGCATTCGCCCTACGTCCTTGGGTCTGGAGAGAGGCCGAGGAAGGGCGTGGAAGCCGTCGATCTAGAGCTGGAGTTCCTGAAGTAGATGTTGAGAAAGTTCCTGTATGAGTGCAAGCGAGTGTTACGGGTCGCCCGCAAGCCGGATAGGGAGGAATACTTGACCATAGCTAAAGTGACGGGCTTGGGCATCTTGCTGATAGGTTTAGTTGGATTTGTGATCACAATGATCGCCACGGTGATTACCTAACGCTGGGGGATAAAATTGGAGGAAGGAGAGGTCTTAAAGCCGGCAATTTTCGCAGTTAGGACGACAATCAGCCAAGAGAAGAGCGCGGCGGCCATGATTGCCACCCGCGCGAAGAACTACAACTTGCCAATTAAAGCTGTGCTCGCCCCCCCGGGCATAAGGGGATACGTTTTTGTTGAGGCACTGGGCGAAACAGCTGTTGAGCAGGCACGAGGCCGCATCAAACATGTGAAGGGCGTGGTCAATGGGGTGGTATCATTCGGAGAAATTGAGCACTTTCTTATACCTAAGCCAGTCGTCGTCGGTATGGAGATCGGTGATGTTGTGGAGCTCGTTTCCGGTCCGTTCAGGGGCGAGAGGGCGAGGATAATCAGAGTGGATGAGTCAAAGGAAGAGATTACCGTGGAGCTCTTCGAAGCCACCGTGCCCATCCCGGTAACCGTTCGAGGCGATCACGTGAAGGTGATACAGAAAAAGGAGAAAGAGGTGACGAGATGAAAGCACAAGATGTGAAACCGGCTATGCGCAACGTAGATCTAGAGCTCAAAATAGTCGAGGTCGAAGAACCGCGTTCCTATGTTAGCAGGGCTGGACGTGAGGGGAGGGTAACCACTGTAGTTGGAGAAGACGATTCGGGGCGGATAAAGGTCTCGCTCTGGGATAAGGACATCGACTTGGTCAAAGCGGGAAGCCTGATTCGGATACGCAATGGCTACTCAAGGCTGTTCCGCGATGAGGTCTACGTCAGCGCTGGAATGTATGGCAAGCTTGAGGTCGTAGAACAGGGATAGCTAGCGAGTCACAGTCCTTAATTAGGACGCATACCGCAGCGTTTTTTAACGTTCGCTTGCTTATGCTATCTCGAGTTCTGAGGCGGTTATGATGAAGGCTACGATTAAGTCATTAGTTGAAGGAGGAAAAGCCACTCCCGGGCCACCTATAGGGCCAGCCTTGGGGCCGCTGGGGGTCAATATCGGCCAGATCGTCGCGAAGATAAATGAAAAAACTGCGGCCTTTGAGGGGATGAAGGTCCCGGTCAAAATTATTATCGATAAGAAGACTAAGCAGTTCGAAATAGAGGTTGGCTCACCCCCCGTGTCCGCTTTAATCCGCAAGGAACTCGGACTGGATAAGGGGGCGAAGACAGCTGGTACGGAGGTCGTAGGAAATCTGACTTTTGCGCAGGTGCTCGAACTCGCGAAGCTAAAGTCAAGTGCGATGATGGCGAAGGGACTAAAGACGGCTGTTAAGGAGATTTTGGGCACATGTTTGAGCATGGGTGTGACCATCGATGGGAAGGACGCTCGAGAAGTACAGCGGGAGATGGATGAGGGAAAGCATGACGAGGAGCTGAGGTGATCGAATGCCGTTTCCCCGCGAAAACGTACTCAAGGCGCTCAAGCAGATGAGGGAAGCGAGCGAGAAAAGGAAGTTCACACAGAGCGTCGATCTAATGATAAGCCTCAAGGATATTGACTTAAAAAAGCCGGAGAGCCGCATAGCGGAGGAAGTTGTTTTACCCCATGGAGTTGGCAAACCGCGGAAATTGGCGATGTTTGCGGAAGGTGAATTGGCGCGGAAGGCGCGAGATGCAGGCGCTGACTCCCTCTTCGGGCGCGAGGACATTAGCACGCTTCAAAGGGATCGCAAGCGGGCGAAGCAAATAGCGAATGGGCACGACTCATTCATAGCTCAAGCCGACCTGATGCCTTTGATAGGTAAACAGCTCGGCCCTGTGCTCGGTCCCCGAGCGAAGATGCCTAAACCGGTGCCGCCAAAAGTGGATCCAAGCCCCATAATCGAGCGCTATCGAAGGACGGTGAGAGTTCGGACGCGGGAGCATCCGACTTTGCATGTACCAGTTGGAGTGGAAAGTATGGCGGATGAACAGCTTGCTGAGAATATCCGAGCGGTACTCGACGTTATTGAACATAAGCTCGAGAGGGGCTTCAGTCAGGTGGGCTCATTATATGTCAAGACGACGATGGGCAAGTCGGTTAGAATTGAGGTGTAGTCATGGCGGCTAG
>Ga0111211_128_pt1 | contig 14045 bp, 13 predicted proteins | sample DeeMarSWOR152_54_FD_80393 | JGI IMG/M metagenome (GOLD analysis project Ga0111211, IMG submission 80393) | Hadesarchaea archaeon DG-33-1 | reverse complement strand
GTACTCAAGCGTATTCTCCATCGCCGAACGCAAATATGAACTAGGCACCGTCGGGTGTTCGAGCACGAGGTTTTCCGCAGTCGCCCACAAAAAGCTGATCGTATAGGGCTCGACCCAAGCGGTCTCCAGCGTCTTGTAGATGTGCTCGCACTTGAGCTGGAGCTGCCTATCGGTAGCTGCGCGCAGCGGCCGTAGGCTATAGGCGTGCATGAGGACAGCGCCAAAAATGAGCAAGATGAACATGAATGCCATCGCGAGCACATCCGCTATGCCTTTTTCATTTAAGCGTACCAAGCGATCACGCTCAATTTGGCTGGTAAGAATCGATCGCTCGACCAAAGCGCGCATGCCGCTGTGAGTGAGCAGTTAGTTTTGTTATCATTGGGCAGTGCTGAGCCAAATGGTCCGAGTCCTTGTTCGCCATCTCCAAGTTTGTAATGCACCATTACTTGGAATTCGAAGTTATCTCCCCCAAATTCGGTCGTGATAACAAGATTTTCCAGCTTATTTGGGTCGAGGACATAGCTGTGTTTGCTGTTGTCAGTTTCATCGACGTAAGCGAGTTCATCAACGGTCAAGTGAGTAATTATGGTCGAGGTAGCATCGCTGAGCTTCGCAAGGGAAGAGATCGAACGATGATGTCGATAGGCCGAGGCCGTAACCAAAACAAAAGTGATGACCAAGATGCAAGTTACGAGCGTTTTCAATATCTGGGTAAGGGTCATAAGAGCACAGGGTCAAATGTTTTCAACTTGGATCAAATTGTCTTCAAGCCTGATAGTCAAAGTGTAATTGCCATGCTCGAGTTCTGGGCCTTGGACCGGCCAGGGATAGCCCCCCTCCGGAAAGGCCAGGTCATCTATGAGCACTTGGTTATCCCCAAAATGGAGAGTGTACCCTTCAGGTATGGTGACTTCAGCAATCTGATTGGTGCCAGTCGTGAGAGCGGCCTGCACCTTTGAATCCACCTCGAGTGCAGCTTCTTTGGCTTCACGTAGTTCGGCCAGCGCCCGTGAGTACATGTAACCGATTACGAATATCGAAACTACAAAAGCGCCTAGGATGACCAACCCTAGCATTTTGAGTGCTGGCACCTAGCTCCCCTAGGTTCTTGGATTAGTCAGGGAGATTTTCAATGTTTTCCAGCGCGTTTTCAGCTATGCTACCAGCTCTTTTATACAACGCCACACCGATGCTCAAGCCCAAGGCGAGCAAGACTACCGCGGCGAGTAATTTCATGACAATCGGTTCGACGCCAGCCTCGTCTCTCAACAATTTCTTCATTCCTCTCATTTTTACAGCCTCCAGAGATTTACTAGAGCTTCGCTCGGCTTAAAATTTTCGCAGTGCAGTGGGAGAAAGCCAAATCGTCAACTAGGAGCTGAAAGAGACCTTCGGTCAACCAAAAAAGTGAGGTTTCTCAAGCCAATTTCTCGGAAAATATTCGATGTTAAACCCCATTTTTTGGAAAGCTTTAAATATAGCCCCTTAAATAAAAAAATAAGGAGGTTAAACCGTCCGAGGTGGGGATAAATGGTAGAACTACCTGTTGCTGCTGTAGATCGCATCATCCGAAAGTCGGGTGCTAGGCGCGTCAGCGAGGAGGCGGCAGCAGCGTTGGCCGAGGTATTGGAGGAACGGGCATTGGTCATAGCTGGAGAGGCCACTAAGCTCGCTGAACATGCGGGGCGAAGAACGGTCCGCGACGTCGACATTCGCTTGGCAGCGAAGAGGATCTAGCCACAAATTTAAATCAGATCAATCCGAAAAACTATGGGGTGCCTGTGAGCGAGGCTGGAAACCGCGTTATCCACATGCCACGTCTTTATAATGTTTTTGACATGCCTAAGATCAAGGCAGTCCGCGCTACGACGACGTTGCGCCTGAAGGTGAGCATGGAGGAAATTTTGGGGCGAATTTCTCGAGCCCACCAGATACGATCAGCGGACAAAAATATCGTAAAATTTGAGCTCAGGCGCGGCGCATATCTTCTGCTTTTTCCGTCCGGTTATGTTGAGATACATGCGCGGGACGAGGGAGAAATGCGTGAGGTTTTGATTGCGTTCAGGGACGAGCTATTCGGACATGGGCTGATCAAGTAGCGGTAATTTTATGCGAAGGTTGTCGAAGGGCGCGAAAATAGCCGTCGAAACTTGCATGGGTGTCAAGTCGCATGAGATGGTGCTCGTCGTCACGGATCTCGCCCGGCTGAGGATAGCTGAGGCCCTAATTGAAGCCGCCAAAAAAGCCCACGCAGAGACCTTGCTGATGTGCATGCGAGCTAGATCGAGGCATGGGGAGGAACCACCAAAGCCCGTTGAACGAGCAATGGCCGCGAGCGATGTCGTGCTTGCGCCAACAACTTATTCACTCACCCACACCCAGGCGCGCCTTCGAGCTTGCAAGGCGGGCGCGAGGGTAGCGACGATGCCGACGATCACCGAGGAGATGATGTGTCGAGGGGCGATGCTCGCAAATTATAGAAAGGTCAGTAAGTTGACCCACAAGGTGGCTGATCTACTGACCAGAGCATCTGAATCTGAGATCACTACGCCAGCGGGGACTGATTTGCATTTGAACATCGCCGGGCGGGAAGCGCACTCCGACACCGGCATTTTCCACAAGCCCGGTGATTTTGGTAATCTACCGGCTGGAGAGGCCTTCACTGCCCCAATTGAAGGCAAGGCGGGGGGGCGCGTGGTCGTCGATGGCCGTCTTGGAGGGCTGCGCGGAATGATCGAAATCATCTTTGAGGGTGGGTGGGCTAGGAAGATCTCTGGCAAACCTTCTCAAAAACTTAGGAAAATGTTGGACGAGGCGGGACCGAAAGCCTACAATTTAGCCGAATTCGGTATCGGCACTAACCCCAAAGCGCGCTTGTTTGGTAACCCGCTCGAGGATGAAAAGGTGCTAGGCACCTGCCATGTGGCTTTGGGCGACAATTCGACATTTGGCGGCAAAGTTCGGGCGGGGATTCACATCGATGGGGTCCTACTGCGTCCTACGATCAAGCTGGATAGAAAAATAATCATGGAAAATGGACGACTCAAGGTTTAGCTATTCAACCGTCACACTTTTTGCCAAGTGACGGGGCTTATCAGGGTCAAAACCTTTTTCAACGCTGATGTAGTAGGCCAGCAGCTGTAGGGGCAAGATATACGTTAGAGGCGTGAAGAGTTCATGAGTTTTGGGAATGCGGATGAGCTCGCTTGCGTGTTTTTCGATTTCGGAATCATCCTCCGCGGCGAGGGCTATTATCGTTCCTCCCCTCGCCCTAGTTTCCTCGACATTCCCCATCATACGACTACGTGAAGCGCTTGGCACTACGGCTGACACAACTGGCACGTTAGCTTCGATGAGTGCAAGAGGCCCATGTTTCAGCTCGCCCGCAGGTGTCGCCTCGGAGTGGATGTATGCTATTTCCTTCAGCTTCAATGCACCTTCCATCACGATGGGGTAGCCTATCCCCCGACCTATGAAGTAGAAGTTCGGCGCGTCCTTGTACCGCTTCGAGATATTTTTGATCAGGGGTTCGGCCATCTCGAGCACTTTTTGTATAACATCAGGAGTTTCATGAAGCTGGGCGATTAATTTATCGAACTCCGTCCGAGATATTTTTTGACGTTTTTCGGCGAGGTAGAGTGCGAGCTGAAGTAGGTATGCGACTTGAGCTGTAAACGTCTTGGTCGCGGCCACTCCTATCTCAGGTCCAGCGTGGGTATGGCAGGCGAGCTCGCTCTCGCGCGTGATGGAGCTGCCCACGATATTGGTCAGGCAGGCTATCCTCGCCCCCTTAGCTTTGGCCACCTTTACCGCCTTGAGCGTGTCGGCAGTCTCACCTGATTGAGAAACCGCCAGGAGCACAGTATCGTCATCGACCATGCAGCTCTCCTGAAACTCAGAAGAAATCACAACTTCAGCCGACACATCCGCTAGCTGCGCGAGCGCGTACTTCCCGACAAGTGCTGCGTGATAGGCGGTACCGCAAGCGACAAGGTAGACGCGCTTGGCATCTAGCAACATCTTGCCCAGCTTATCGAGTTCCTCCGCTGAAGCGCGCAGGGTTTCACGTATCACATCAGGTTGTTCATGGATCTCCTTCAGCATGAAGTGTGGATAGCCTCGTTTTTCTGCCATTTCCATCGTCCAAGCCACTTCAACTGGAGTTTTTTCCACAAGCTCACCCGAATCCAAGCGCTTAATCACAGCTTCCTTAGGACTGAGGATCGCCATCTCACCATCCTCTAGAATGATGACACGTTTAGTGTGGGGGAGCACAGCCGGGATATCAGAGGCCAGCAGCATTTCACCCTCCCCCAAACCCAAAATCAATGGGCTCTCCTTGCGAACGGCAATAATTTTACCTGGTTCCTCAGCGAAGGCGATAGCAAAGGCATAACTACCTTCCAATCGCTCAGCCGCCAGACCCACCGCTTCTTCGAAATTTTTTTTCTGTTTCAAAAAATAGTTGATCAAACAGGGCACGACTTCGGTATCGGTCTCCGACTTGAATTTGTAACCCTGCTCGGTCAGGAACTTGCGAAGCTCAACATAATTCTCAATTATGCCGTTGTGTACGACTGCTACCTTACGATCTTCGTCCGTGTGAGGGTGAGCATTCGCTAGCGAGGGCACGCCATGAGTAGCCCAACGCACGTGGCCTATACCGGCAGTTCCGGGCATGTCGGCAAGATTTAACTTGCTTTGGATCTCGTCTATTTTTCCCTTATCCTTCTTTACGTGAAGTCCATTTGAGATCGTGGCGATGCCCGCTGAGTCGTAACCTCGATACTCCAATCGCTTGAGCGCGTCGAGTATAAGGGGTGCCGCCTGTCGCCCGCCAATGTAGCCAACTATGCCGCACAATCCAATACCTCGCCGACATATAGTTCTGTTCGCTCTTAAATTTTCATTTGAGCTTCAACTTCCGAAGTTCTCGTTCGAGCAGTTCATGTACTAATTTCCCGTCAACCCGCCCTCGCGCTTTCGCCATGACAATTCCCATCAATGGCTTGACTGATGCCTTGCCCCGCTTCTCAACTAATTTGAGATTTTCCCGGACGGCTCCCGAAACGAGCTTTAACACCTCAGCCCTCGTCATCATTTTTAGTCCCAGATGTTTGATTGCACCTCTAACGGTGGCACCTTTTGCCACATGCCTCAAAACGTCGGGAATCGCTTCCTTTGCGAGCTCACCCTTTGAAACGAGCTGAATGATTTTCCAGAAAGTATCCCTCGGAATATTTTCCACTGGCACGCCTTCCCTCCTCAAGCTTACTGGGATATCTTCTAAGGTTGTAACGACTACAACTGAAGGTGCTTTGTACTTTTTGACCAACTCCTCGAACAGCTCGGCCTGCTCCGACAAGCTCATTCGCCTGGCAAGCTCCTCGCTCAGCCCATAAATCCGGATGAATCTTTTGCGCATCTGGTCCGGCAGCTCAGGTAACTGCTTCTTGATTTTTTTCAACTTATCCTCAGTTATCGGGATCGGCGGAATGTCGGTTTCGACGTACATGCGGGCAGCACCCGGCAGTGGACGCATGAATTCAGTGTTGCCGTCAGGTAGAGCCCTACGCGTCTCCTCGGGCACGCCCTCTAGCGCCTGATTTACCCTTTCTACGATTGCGCTCAGTGCACCACCCGCCTTTTCCCTAACATCGGCTGCCAAAACCACTGCATCATCCTGAGAGGCATTTACAGCTTTTTCAAGTCCCTCAACCTCGCTCGCTGAAATTCCATAGGCTGGCAGCTCATCGGTGTGGAAGATGCCTCCGACCTTGCCGTATACCTTTGCATAATCCGCCAGCTCGGTTCCGAACCTCCGATTGGGCTGCAGCTCCTTGCCTATCAACCCGCCAAACTTCGGCAATTTGAGCGCTAGGACCACTCCACCCGCCTGAATGGATTTGTTTATCACCTTCGAGCCAGTCTTGGAAAAAATCCCGGTTGCATTGACGAACTTCTTCTCGGCCCTTTCAGCTCCCCTCTTTTTAAGCTCGTCCCTGATTTCCAGGAGCGCAACCTGTCTTTGGACCTCTCGCTCGATTACCGTCGAGATGAGCCCGAGTTCTTGGACGCCCTTGATCTCCTGCCGAGCGCCACCTTTGATGGATATATTTATGTCCTGCCTTATCGTGCCTATACCTCGCTTGACCTTGCCCGTAGCGCGTAGGATTTGCCCGATGTCCAGAGCAACCTCAGCCGGGGTGTAAGGGTCGGAAAAGTCTGGCCCCGTGGCGATCTCGACGAGCGGTATTCCCAACCTGTCCAAGCGGTAGTCAATGACTTCGGCATCTTCCCCGAACTTCCTAGCCGCGTCCTCCTCGAGGCAAATCGTGGGAATGTGAATTCGGTTTTCCCCAGCTTCGACATAGCCATCGGTGGCCACCAAAGTCGTCCGCTGGAAGCCGCACGTATTGCTGCCGTCTATAACGATCTTCCGCATTGTGTGTGCCTCGTTGACCGACTTAGCGTTCAAGAGCATGGCCGCCTCCAAGGCTATGTCGAGTGCCTCCTCGTTCAATTGGTGAGGCGGCTCCTCGTCGAGCTCAACCAAGCAAATTGTCTCGGGATAAACATGATATCTGAATCCCTTGCCCTTGATCGCCTCCGCCAGCGCAGCCCGGTCAATTTCACCGAGCTCGCTCTGAGTTGGCCGGAGCCGCCTTCTCACTTTGATTAGTGGCTCTTCCTCTCGCAGGGCAGAAGGACAGTTGCAAAACAACTTATGGGTACTGAGCTCTTGATGAATTTCGAATCCCACTTTAAGGCCCAACTTCCCATAATCAAGTTTCATGCTGCTTCCTTCTTGTTTCATTTTCATAAAAGTCAGTGTAAATAGTTTAGGCTATCTAATTAAGACAAACATTATTTTTGGGGAAACGGGATTCAAAAAAATGTCACGTCGTGTTGTTGGAGTTATTTCGTCAGCCAAGTTTGCCTGCGTCATCTCCTAATGTAAGCGATAAACGCACTTTTGATGTTTGGCTCCAGCGATGCTTTCCTTAGATGTCCAAGCTACTTGGGATTCCCCAAGCGCTTGCGCTGCTCATCTACCATCTGTTGGATTTTGACGATATCAGTATCCTCTCTATTACTTTCCCTCGGAATCTTCTCTACCCTTTCCCCAGGAATCTTCTCTATCACTATCCCTTTATTCTCAATAATGTTAAAGAAATGTAATCTGTTGCTGTGCTCGGTGCCGCGCATCTTCCTTATTTCCAATGCTCTGTCGCGCGTAAGACCTTCTCCTTCGTAGTAAAGCACGATGACGCCGTCTAATATCCCCTCCGCTCCAAGACCGCTCAGCTCCTCTCTTCCCTCCCTTATCTCTGAAGTTAAAACAGAGGTGCAGCCCAGCTTTGCTAAACTCTCCCTTAGCCTGCTAAGTTGTACCTTTAATTCAGACTCATCTGGAGAAAACATTGAAAGGAGGTCGATCCTCTCAAATGCAACTCGCCTTGACTCGGAGGTTTCAACCACCTCCACCACCTCTGATATGAAATCCTCGGTTTTCCCCTTTGCCTTCCCCATTTCCCTGCTGACGCTTGATATGGGGCCCCCCAAGATTTGCAGGGTGCCCTCCTTTTCCAGACGCTGAATATGCCAACCGAATGCCAAGGCATCATGGTAAAGATCCCTCTTGCCCCTTTCAAGCGAAACTAAGACCCCCAGATCTCCATAATCAGTAATTCCTCTGACTAAGTACTGCCTTGTGAAGATGGACTTGCCCGTACCTATCTTTCCACACACGAGCACGGAGCTTCCTTCTGGAAATCCTCTGCCTACAAGCTCGTCAAAACCGAGGATACCCGTCTTGATCCTCATACCATCACCGGGCCAAGTTCTAATCGCAATCTAATACAGCTAAAACATTTATTTTCCGGATGCAGCTGTTTCCCCCCGTTTGGCTATCAAATAAAATTGATGGACGCCAGAAAATAAAGGATTAAGAAACATTGTTCAGAAACTTGGTTTAGTAGGAAGGAGGGCTCCTTGGTGACTCAATTGATGCCGAGTACGGGGCCACCGCCTCCTCCAATCGCCCGCTGGAGCCTAGGGCCTTGTTGCCTGCGCTCGGGGAGTCACGTCCTCAAACGCGTTCGTGGTTTTGATATTGTCATGGATATCACCGATGAAAACGAACTGCATGCAGGAAAAGAGAACTTTGTTCAGAAACTCTGTTAAGAAACTCAATTCAGTAATTAAGTTTAGAAATCACGTTTCTCAACCATTTTTAGTCCCCCCAGACGAGTAAAAACCATGGTGACGAGCGTGTTTGGCAGAAGGCCAAGCTTTCCCAGAAGGATGGTCCGGGCCCCTAGATCTGTTCAGGCTGAGGCGGCAGCGGATAAAGTCATGGAATTTTTGAGGGCGGGTAAATCACACAAGGTAAAGGAAATTGCAAAAGCTGTTGAGCTGCCCGAGTGGAGAGTTAAAAAGATTCTGAGTTTTTTATCTGAAGCTGACCTTATTGAAAATAATTTTCGGATAACTAGGCTTGGCCTGAAGTTCCTCAAATTACCCACCTCTACCTAGTGTTTATTAGCTATTGTTGTCTTTCGCTGATTGATCAGAAAAACGCGGTTTACAGTAATAAACGTGGGTTAATTTCACACTTTTGGGATGATAGGCTTTAGAAATGCATCAGGCCGCGTTCTAGGGGCAATTTCGCCCGCCAAGTTCGTTCGCATCAGCCTCGAGATCTTATGAGGATCCTGCGAATGACCGATGGCCCACATGAGTTTGGCGTAAGCGGTCTCGGGCAGCATGTCCTCGCCTGGGATAACTCCAATATTTATCAGATCTCTACCCGTTGAATACACTTTCATATCCACCCTTCCCCAGATGCACTGAGAGGTCATTACAACGGAAATGCCGCGTTTAATTGCCCTTTTAATGCTATCGTACAAGAACTCGGGAGTGTGTCCAAGTCCAGTGCCCTCGAGCACGATGCCCCTGTAGCCGGCACCAACGAGAGCATCGATGATATCAGGTTGCGCGTTCGGAAAAATCTTGACCAATGCTACCTTAGTCTCGAACCTGTCATCAAGCTTAACCTTGCCTTCTGGCTTTGCACGATTGTAGTCCTCCCTGAAAGGTGTTACCCGGCCGCCCTTGACCATACCAATTGGGATGTCGTTGATTGTCTGGAAGGTGTCTCGGCGGCTCGTGTGACACTTCCTGACTTTGGTGCCGCGATGGATGAGGCAGAAATCATCATCGGTAGCACCGTGCATTACCACGCAGACTTCAGCAATGTCAGACCGAGCTGCAACTGCAACGGCACTTATGAGATTTAACGCTGCATCGCTGCTCGGCCTGTCAGACGAGCGCTGGGATCCTACGAGCGCGACAGGTCTGAACAAGCCCTTGAGCATGAAGCTGAGTGCGGCAGCAGTATAACCCATCGTGTCGGTGCCATGTGTGACGACTACGCCGTCAGCTCCCGCGTTGATTTCCTTAGCCACCCCCCGCCCGATTTTTACCCAGAGCTTTGGAGTCATGTTTTCGCTGAAAACATTAGCCGCAGCCACCGTCTTGATGTTTGCAAGATCCGTGAGCTCAGGCACAGCACTGTAGAGTTCCCTTGCTGTAAAAGCGGGGTAAACGGCCCCGGTACGGTATTCGACGCGGCAGGCAACCGTGCCGCCCGTGCCGACTATTGTGACATCGGGTTTTTTTGGGTCACGTTTGACCTCAAGCGGCGGCAGACCTAGCTTAGGTATTTTTCCCCTCTCGACTTTGCTGACCTCCACACCTCTCGAGATCCTGACCCCTAGGTTGTAGCCGTTGTCGAGCTTTATGACTAGATGATTTGGATCCCCGAGCTCGGTCCGGGGCATCAGAATGCCTTCGTAGACGCGGCCGGCTCTTTTCACCCTTATCCGATCTCCAACTTTAACTGCTCTTGATTTCAATAACTTCAGCACTCCACCGCGGTAGCCTTGCATTTGGATACCAGTTGGAACTATTGCACGCCCACTTAAATCGATAATCCTTTAATAGAAGTGTTCTGAAACGCTTATGTAATCCTCTGCAAAAATTAGCAGGTGTCAAAATGAAGGTCCTGATTCAGAGCCTGGGTGAGGTGCCGGCAACCATTGAGTTCGCTATTGAGAAGGAAAAGCCAGACATCACGTACATCATATGCTCCGACTATCAATTGAAGAAAGTCGCATCGGCGGCTAAATATAGAAGATCGAACGAGGACGTGATAAAAAAAGCGGCAAAGAAGACCGGCACCAAAGTTGTATTTCAAGTGTGTAATACCCTCGAACCTAAATCGATCAGTAAGGCGATAGGGGAAGTGATAAAGCAGATCAAGCCGAATGATAGGGTCACGATAAACTACACAGGTGGCTCGGCGGGCGTGAAGTTACTCCTTGGCGCAACTGCAGTTGTCCTCTCGAGGATTTTGCCGATCAGGATAATTTATTCAGTGAGGTACAAGGAGGGCATCGAGGTGTTTGAAGATCAAACCGAAGAGTTGAGGGAGATATTCAAACAGCTTTATGAGTTTTTCTAGCCCGCTCGACTGCGCTGGCTACGGTAGGGTTTAGACCCTTAAATTGTCCGAGCCATGCTATCCTCTCCTTCTTCAGCTCACGAACGTAGGCATCTATTTGTTTTCGCGAGTAAAATTTAGACGGGGCAAATTTTGATATGTTAACCCCATTGATTTTCTTTGGTAATAGAGTGCCGAAGTGGGGGTCAGCTTTCCACTCTGTGGTGCCCTTGGTTATTCCCCTTATTATCGCTGCCATCTCAGGTATCTCGACCCTGGTGACCTTCTGTCTAACGACCTTGGTCCCGTCATCATTCTTTTCCATTATTTCCCCGACCCCACCCGTGTTCAGGAGGTAGCACTGGATCTTCTCCGGATGTTTTTCGACGAACTCGTAGAACCAGTTTCCCTCCTCCGCCTCGCTGCCCACGATGAATGGATTCGTCCCAACTTGTCTCACCGATTCTCCTGCTCGACGGGGATCACCTGCCGAGGTCTCAATCGACTCACCAAGCATGAACGCAGCGGCACCCTGTTCCGGCGTCAGCTTCGAGGCGATTGGGGTGACAGTGTTCCTTCGAGTGATGAATACCACGATTAGCCCATCGACTTCGGAAACGGGTGGAAGGTTTATGGTGGGGGTGATGTAGGGTTTGAGGTCCTCCCTCTGCATTATCCCCCTCCCGTTACCGGTCAAGGTCTCGTCATCAAAGTAGATATTTCCTCGGTGATCGACCATGACATTCTCAAATATGGTGTCGGGGTTCATCGCTGCCCTGTAAATTATTGGTTGTATCACAGGGTCGAGGTATCCGGTCTTGAGGTAGAAGCCCCTCTCCGTGCCTAGGGCTGAACCATCCTGCCTCAAGAATACCACATCGTCCTGAGCAATTTCGATTCCTTCTCCCTTCCTAGTTAAGCCGTGGTCGTGGCAGGCGTGAGTCGTCTTCCCTGTAGCGCTGAGCCCAAATAGGATCATGCTGTAGGTCCTTATCTTGTCAGCTTTGTCCCTCGCTCGGACGATCTTCGCGCCAGCGTGCACGCCTAGCATTCCTTTCTGCTTGGCGAACCACATCGACATCCGCAGCAAGCCCTTTTTCGCCTCGCCGTAGTAGTCGGAGCCGAGGACGTAGGTGACGCCTACCTCTGGAAATACTAGTATTTGCCTATCCTTCTCCTGCCACTCCGGCACGAAAACGATGTAAAGCTCTGGTCCGGGAGCTTTTTCGCGCGGCGGGAAGAGCGTCTGTCCGACCATGTAGGCTAGGCGGGCCATCTCCTTTCGATGAACCGAAACGTAAAGCGTACAGTGGGGGTTAAAGTAGGGGTTGTCGCCCATCGTACGTTTCACGCATACGAGGGGGGCCCTTTTGAAATACTGGTGCACGAGCTCGACCGTCCTCGGCGCATTTCTAATGATTTCCTTCTGCCTCTGGTTTAACCTAGACTGAGCAACCTTCGGGCTGCCGATGTATACCGTTAGACCAGCGCTTCTGTTTTTCACGCTCGAGACGAATGCATAATTGCCGAACTTCGTCCTCGTGCCATATTTCTCGGCTTCGCGCCTAATTTCCTTTGGAGATGGGTGAGCGACGTTGGGCTGATTGTACAACTTCTTAACCGTCTTTAAGACTTCCTTCAACATTTTTGTCTGTGCCCCCATGTTTTATCCCCAGTTTATTTATCTGAAAAGGTCTTTATATAACGTAAGCTTTTTAAGCCTTTTGTTAACAAAATGTTAAACATGCAGGAACTGCGAGAATTGGATAAGAAAATCCTCGTTCAGCTGATGAAGGACAGCCGTCAGCCCATCTCCGAAATCGCGAAAGAGGTGGGGGTCACGAGGCAGACCATCGCGAAGAAGATCGAGGAGTTCAAAAAATCAGGGACGATAAGCTCTTTCGTGGTAAAATTAAACCCTGAAAAATTCGGCCTAACTACAAAGGCCTATGTTTTCGTGCGCGAAGATCCGCGGGCCGACGTAAGGAAGAAAAATGAGGAAGTGATAAAAAAATTTCATCAGATATCCGAATTTTACCGCCTCTTCGGAAGATATGATGCAGTTTTGGAGGTTAGGGTTAAGGACAGCAGAGAGCTGATAGATCTCATAAAGAAAATCCATGCATTGGAGGGTGTAAGGGAGACAGAGACATTCATAGTTCACAGCTCCGTAAAAAATAATCCGGAAGAGCCATTTATGGAAGTCCTCAAATCTATTAGAGGAGCTCCGTGAGGGCCCTGCCCACTAGCTCAGTTCTTTAACCATGTATGGGCCTTCGCGCCTGTAATCAAATCGCTTGTAGTAGTTTCGAACCCCTATGCCTGAAAGGATCGCCATTTTTCTCGCGTCTCTCTCTCGGGCGGCTCTCTCAGCCTCTTTCAAAAGATCCTCTCCCCACCCGCGATGCTGCCAATCGCCGACTTTAGCTTCCTTTCCAACCGGCACCATCGACCCATAGACATGTAATTCCCTGACTACTGCGATATTCTCGTCGATCTCGGGACGATGGGCTTTCGCTGATGGCAACCTCAACCTCAAGAAGCCGATCAAAATATCCCGTTCCACATCCTCGAAGGAAAGGAATATCTCCTCACCTTCTGATGCCCCATAGCTCTCCTCGAGCAGCTTCACGTCCTCAAGCTCGGGCTGGATCCCTTTACGGAGCATCATCAGCCCTACCTCACGGCACCTTATACACCTGCACCTCGCGTCCAGCTTCTTGAGTTCCCCTTCTACCATTTGGGCGAGATTCCCGCGCCTGACGCCCGCCTCGATGAGCTTTGCAGGGATGTCACGTTGGATTCTGTGGACGCGTACCCATCTGGGCATAGACCTTTTGACCTCGGCGATCAGCTTCACTGCCTCCTCGGCGGTCATAGCCTTGAACTCGCCCGCCCGCCAGCGCTCGTGAAGCTCGGTGCCCCGAATGACTAAACATGGATAAATTTTCAACCCATCTGGCATGAAATTCTGGTCCTCGAAAAGCTTGGAGAACATATCCAAATCCCTATCGTGGTCCGATCCAGGAAGCCCGGGCATTATGTGGTAGATTATCGCAAATCCTGAATCCTTCAAAATTCGCGTTGCCTCGGCCACGTCTTTGACGGTATGGCCCCGTTTTATAAATTCATAGACGTCATCGTAGACGGTCTGGACGCCGAGCTCGACCCGTGTTGCTCCTAGCTTGAGCAGAAGGTCGACGTGCTTCTCCTTCGCGTAGTCTGGCCTCGTCTCAAAAGTTATGCCGACGTTTCGGATCGATGCTCGCTCCGCTGCCCCCTGCGCCTCCTTGATGGTTTTTGTTTTTACGCCAGTCATCGCGTTCAAGCACTCGCGGGTAAACCACCCCAAGTATTCTGGAGGTTGCGCTAGCTGCGTACCCCCCAGTACGATGAGCTCTACTTTGTCAACGTCGTGGCCGATGGCTTGAAGTTGCACTATCCTCGCCCGCACCTGTTTGTGTGGGTCAAACCCCTCTTGGATAGCTCTCAAGCCTGCGGGTTCGTGACCCGTGTAGCTCTGGGGCGTGCCGTA
>Ga0111211_127_pt1 | contig 14543 bp, 16 predicted proteins | sample DeeMarSWOR152_54_FD_80393 | JGI IMG/M metagenome (GOLD analysis project Ga0111211, IMG submission 80393) | Hadesarchaea archaeon DG-33-1 | reverse complement strand
CGGGGGCATACATGTGAATGTAAGGCTCTCTATTCGAAACGATGAGGAACTTATAGCCCCTCAACTTTGACTTTATCAAATTTTGAACGCTTGTGGCTGAATGCATAGCAGAGGGTTATCTTGATGTTATTTAAATATCTTTCACCTGATACCAAATTGGGTACTTAAAATGAAAATCGATCCCATTTTGATTCTAGCTGCATTCATAGCACTCGGTTACATAATCAGGCTCGTTTTTAAAGCCTGCATTATTAGGTTTGCCCAAAAAACAAAGACAAAAATTGACGATATCATCGTTGGAGCGATCAGAATTCCAATAATAATCATACCAACGCTTATCGGTTTGAGTGTAGCATTACAGCCGCGTTATATCACTTTGCCCGATTGGATCGCTTCTCACATCTCACTTATCTTTGAGGTTCTAATCGTTGTGATAGTGATATTTACCGTCGCAAAAATTTCATCGGCCCTGATCAAGTACTACGGCGTCATCCGCCCAAGCATCAAAACAATTGTGCCCACAGTCGATAAAATCGTTAAGGCTTTGATAGCTTTCTTGGGATTAATGATTATCTTGCATACTATTGGAGTTCCAGTAACAGCTCCTTTAGCGGCCGCCGGTATAGGGGGGATAGCAATCGCGTTTGCCCTTCAAAGCACACTTAATGATTTTCTCTCCGGCGTTTACATCATGGCGGATAGGCCGATAAGGGTCGGAGACTACATAGAGCTAGAAACGGGTCAGAAGGGTTACGTGACAGATGTTGGCTGGAGGAGCACGAGGGTCAGGGAGCTCCCAAACAACATAATAGTGATACCGAACTCAAAGCTAGCGGGCAGTATTGTCACGAATTACTACATGCCCGAGCGAGAAATGGCATGCCTCGTTCAAGTTGGGGTGAGTTACGGCAGCGATCTCGCGAAAGTAGAAAAGGTGACAATAGATGTCGCTAAAAAAGTGATGGCCCGAGTTCCTGGGGGCGTGAAGGAATTTGAGCCATTTATCCGCTACCATACATTTAGCGACTTCAGCATAAACTTTACAGTCATCCTGAGGGTAAGTGAATATGTTGACAAATACTTGCTCACCCATGAGTTTGTGAAAGAGCTTCACAAGAGGTATGGGAAGGAAGGCATTGAGATCCCGTTCCCGATAAGGACCGTTTACATGAAGCGGCAGCGGTAATATGTCTCCATATTTTAAACCTTTGCAGCAATAGATCTTGTTAGACGGTGTTTAGATGGTGCTTGATAAATTAGGCAAAGCGTTACACAGCGCACTCCAGAAATTGACTAAATCTACACACGTTGACGAGCGAGCGATCAAGGAGCTGGTAAGGGACATACAGCGTGCCTTGCTGCAGGCAGATATCAAAGTGCAGATCGTGCTGGAGCTGACGAAGCGTTTAGAGAAGCGTGCTCTCGAAGAAAAGCTGCCGCCAGGTATGACGCGTAAGGAACACGTGATCAAGATAGTCTACGAAGAGCTCTCCACTTTGATGGGGCGCCCAACACAGCTTCAGCTCAGGCCGGGACAGCCAACTGTGCTATTAATGGTGGGGCTTCAGGGCAGCGGCAAGACCACCTCCGTGGCGAAATTGGCCGCACATTTCAAAAAACGTGGATTTAGAGTGGGCATCATCTGTGCTGATACCTTTCGTCCCGGCGCCTACCAACAGCTCAGCCAGCTGGGCGAGCAGGTCGGAGTTCCCGTATTCGGCGACCCAAAAGTTAAGGATGCGGTTAAATTAGCTAATCGGGGTGTAGAGCATTTCAAGCGTGAAGGTTTTGAGCTAATCGTTGTGGACTCCGCCGGTCGCCACAGGCGAGAGGAAGCACTGATGGATGAGATGCAGAAAATTGCGAAAACGGTGAAGCCTGATGAGGTCATGCTCGTCGTCGATGGCACCCTTGGACAACAGGCAAGGGATCAGTCGGCTGCGTTTAAAGCTGCAACTGACATAGGTTCGATCCTCGTGACAAAGCTTGACGGTACTGCAAAGGGGGGCGGGGCGCTATCCGCAGTTGCGGCAACTGGTGCGCCCATTAAATTCATTGGCGTGGGGGAACATGTTGAAGATCTCGAGCCCTTCGTACCAGAGCGGTTTGTGGCGCGGCTCCTAGGCATGGGGGATATCGAGACCCTGCTCAAACGCATCGAGGAGGCTGCTAGGGCGGAGGAGATTAAGCCAGCTGATATGAAGGCAATCCTCGCTGGAAAGTTGACTTTGCGGGATGTCTATGAGCAACTCGAGATGCTTGGAAAGATGGGACCACTTAAGAAGTTGGTTCAGATGGTCCCCGGCTTGGGAATGGCGATGCCGGATGAGCAGATGCGGGTGGGCGAGGAGAAGCTGAAGCGCTTTAAGGTCATCATGCAGTCGATGACGCCGGAGGAACTTGAAAATCCCAGGTTGCTCAACGCCTCCCGCGTACGCCGGGTCGCGCGCGGCTCAGGCACGTCCGAAGCTGATGTGAAAGAATTGCTGCGCCAGTACGAGCTCATGCGTAAGTTGATCAAAAAAATGGTTAAAGGTCGCGGCCCAAAGTTTGGTCCATTAGGGAAGTTGTTAAAACAGATGCCAAAAGAAATGCCAAGGGGAACATCAAAAATTAAAGGAAGCGGGAAAAACTCTTAAGCCAAAAGAAATTATTATTTTTGGAGGTAGAAACAGTACTTTGATAACTTGGTGGTTTATGATGGTTAAAAGATCGAAGGGATATCGGAGCAAGACGCGAGGGAAAATGAGCAAGCACGTGCGCCAGCGTGGGCCTCCACCTGTGAGCAGGGTAATCCAGGACTTTGGCCCTGGTGCCAGAGTTACCATAATCCTTGACCCAAGTATCGTAAAAGGACAGCCCCATTCAAGATATCATGGCAGGACGGGCGTGGTCGCGGAGAAGCGGGGTCGCGCATATGTGGTCGAGATCCGGGATGGGGGATCGATCAAAAGGATTATCTCTAGGCCCGAACACCTTAAGGTGGTGCGTTAGCTTGATAGGCAAGGGAGTTTCTAGCGAGAAGCACGTAACCCTGGCTGAGGTCCTTGAGATCCTCGAGAAGCAAAAGAAGAGGGGAGAGCTGGAATACGGTCAGCGCTTGACCTATGATTACGCGCAAAAGTTCGCAAAGCTTGAGGCAAAAAAAGCGAGGGAGCTGATGGAGGAATTGCTCAAGATCGGAAACATCAGGGAGCACCAGGCGGTTGTGCTAGTCGACCTCATGCCGGAAACCGAGGAAGATGTTCAGCTGATCTTTACTAAGGAGAGAACTAGGCTGGGAGAAGAGGATATCAAGAAGTTGCTTGAACTGATCGACAAATATCGCAAATAGTCTTTTTTCAGATGGTTTGGGGATGGTGAAGATTTGATCAAAAAGTACGAGGATCACGGCATAGTGTTAGATTTCCTCCTCCAGGGACATCCAGATGATCCGAGGCCGATACATCTACGTGAGCCCATAGCCCAGATTCTAGGAGATGCCTTTTTCACATTGCTTGAGGCGGTGCCCATGAAAGATTTGGTGCTGACTCCTCACGAGCGCGTTTACATAGGTAAGGACAGGCGCGATAAGGTCGAGCGCATTAGGCGGAGGATCGGTTATGGGGAGTTGACCGCCGCCGCGAAGGCTGAATTACCAACTGCAGTTGAGGAGCTTATCAGTGAGGCCCCAGAGAGATTTATCGATTTCTTCAATCTGGCAGCACCGCTGACTACACGTTTTCACCAACTCGAGTTGATTCCTGGTATAGGAAAGAAGCTCATGTGGAACATCCTCGAGGAACGTAAACTGGGCCCATTTGCGGATTTTAAAGACCTGGCGAATCGCGTTAAAGCCCTGTCCCATCCGGAGAAGCTAGTGGCTAAGCGCATAGTCATGGAGCTCGAAGGCGTAGACAGGTATCGCGTCTTCGTGAGGCCACCGGCTAGAAGGCACGAGGACGGGGCCGAATTCTCGAGATAATATAGCTTGCTAATGCAACTACGGGTAGGATCTCAAGACGGCCGACGAGCATTTGGATTATGAGGGTAATTTTTCCCGCCAAGTGCAGGCCGACGGAAGTTACACCCACCGATAAGCCGACATTTCCCTGCGCAGATGCGGATTCAAAGAGTGAGTTCATGCCATTATTTCCCAGCGCCATTAGAACTATCGCACCCCCTATCAGCACGAGCACATAGATGAAAGCGTAAATTGATATTTCCATTATTTCCCGCTCGTTGTAAATTCGACCTGATATTTTCATCGGCACGACTGCCCGTTCAGGCAAAAAGCTCTTTTTAACCATCCAATAAACTGCCATAATTATGACAATAGTGCGAATGAGCTTGATGGCGCTTGAGGTTGAGGCGTAGCAACCTCCTACTATCATTTGGGAAATCAGCACACCTTTGGAGAGATCCCCCCAACCGGAGATCGTAGCCGTAGAAAAACCCGTCCCGGTGAGAGCGGAGGCGGACTGAAATAGAGCGTGGCCAGCGCTAACTTGAAATGCAAGGATAATTGCACCAAGTGCAACCAATACTAACATCAGCTGTACTTCCACGCTTTGGAAAAGCTCGCGCCACTTGCCCTTTAAGACTCTTCGATGAATCGCAAAACTTGTTGCCCCGGCGAGCATCAAGGGTATTGCTATCAAGTAAGTTAATCCACCATAGGACGCAAAACTGTCGTTGTGAACGGTAAATCCGCCAGTAGCAATGCCCGTCATGCTGTGGTTTATAGAATCAAATAATGGCATGCCGACGAGGAGAAATCCAAATATGCCGGCCAATGTGAACAAGGTATAAATTTTCCACATGGATTTGGCAGTTTCACTAACGGTTGGCTCAATGCGTTCAGCGCGTGCTTCGGCCACATATAGCTTACGAGCGGCTTTCCCCGCCCCGATTAAGGCCGCTAGAAACAGCACGACCACTCCAAGGCCGCCAACCCATTGAGTCAGGCTGCGCCAGAAGAGAATCGTCTGGGGGCATGTTTCAACGTTAAAGGTAGACGTATTATCTGTGGGGATCATAGTCAGCCCAGTCGCGGTAAAGCCTGACATGCTTTCGAAATAGCTATCTACGAAACCCATCGGGGTCGGATTTTTTGCCCCTCCGCGAAGTTTTTGGGTTCCTAACATGAATGGTATCGAGCTGAAAAGGGAGATAATTATCCACGTCAGTGCGACCACCACCATAGCGCTGCCGAGGCTGATTTCAGTACGTGGAAAGCGCCTTCGTAGGATAATTCCAGCGATTATCGCTATTACCGCTGGCACGACGAAATAGGGGATGAGAAAACTCTCACCCTCAAAGAAGTAAGCTACCGGAACCGGCACCAGCATGACCGCGCCAACGGTTAATAGAATTAAACCAAGGAAGTACAGCATTTCAGGGCCTCCAGAACTTCTGACGGTATACCGTTTTCAGCGCAGTATAAAGCGTTTGCTGGGCTTCAGGACAGAGCTTTAAATCTGGGTTGGTAACGGTAATAATGTGATGTCGATGCGGGAGATTCAACACGCCATGCGGGAGATCGCCGAGCAGGTGCTGGATGTTTCTGGCGCGTTGGACAAAAAACAGGTTGGCAGCTTCATTCAATCATTGCTGGATGCAAAGAGGATATTTGTCATTGGTGCAGGCCGCTCTGGTCTGGTGGCTAGGGCATTTGCCATGCGCATGATGCACTTGGGCATTGATACGCATGTTGTTGGGGAGACGACTACACCTTCACTCCGTGGGGACGATCTGTTCGTTGCGGTATCTGGCTCCGGCGAAACGAGTCTAACCGCAAGCGCTGCTAAAGTAGCCAAAAAGATAGGGGCAAAAATAGTAGCGGTGACATCTTATCCAAAGTCAAGTTTGGCCAAGATTTCCGACCACGTGGTCATATTACCTGGCAGAACCAAGACCGAATCCACGCCTGATTTCCTGCGCCGAGAGCTCTTGGGTGAGCACCCGTCATTTGCCCCGCTTGGGACGACTTTTGAAGTTGCAGCGCTGGTGTTCTTTGATGGAGTGATAGCAAGCTTGATGGCTATCCTCGGGAAGAATGAAGAGGACCTTCGAGCGCGCCATGCCACGATTGAATGATCATCGGCACTTACTTAGACGATTTGCGAAAATATTTGGAGCACGTCCACCCAAGCAGTGTTGAAACCCTGCTCATCCTTCGGCCTAAAAGCGTTCGAGAGTCTAGCGTTTGCCTGATTGAGAAGATCTTGGATATCTTGGCGCGCGTATCCTCCAATGATGACGCGCCTAATGACCGTAAGCTCATCACCAGTTTCCAAGGCGGCGATCATGCCGTGTAATGCTAGACGATAACCCTTCCAAAAATCATCGTTGAGGTCTAGCCCACGGTTTATTACCTCGAGCGCTTCCTTTGCCTTTTTATTGTCCTTTTTACACATTGCTTCCACAAAGGACTTTAGATCTGGCTTCACGCTGTCACCACTGAGACCTCTAACCTAAGAAATCTTGCCGAGCTAATATGTTTTCCGATTTAAAAACCAAGTCTCAGCTCGAGAAATGTGACCTAGTACCATTTGACCGGACGCGCCTCTAAGCCCTTTATGTTGGCGGAGACGATTTAAGACGCCTCAAGATAGCTTACCTCATCAGTGTACAGTTTCCAAGATGCTGAGGGCATTCCAGATCGTCGTCCTTGTATGGATGGGCATGTTAGGGTCATTGCTTATCTCATCCAAAATCATTATTGCAGAAGCCGCTCTAACGACCAGATCGTCCTTTTCCTTGAGTAAAGCTTCCCTTGCCTCGCCAGCGGCTCTCCGGATATTTCGCGGCACTGAAGTATCCTCTGCCATGCGCGCCATGATCTCCGCCACTTGCATTAATTTCGCATCTGAAGGCACTGTTACCACCTGCTTTCATAGCTTATCCAACTAAATTTAAGGAGGGTGGCCTCATAAAGATTTGGGGCTGGCATGCAGGAGAAAAATGTGGGGAAGATAGCGGAGATGCTGCTCTCAGGGGGCAAGATGCTTTCTCTGCATTGTGCAAAGTGTCAAAGTCCGCTTTTTGAATACGAGGGCAGAGTAGTGTGTCCTGGTTGTGGCGAAAAGACCGAGGTGGCGAAACCGGAGGTGAAACCAGTCGGCGAGGTTTCACGTATCATGCTAAAAAAACTTGATCAACTTGCTATGGAGTTAGAGAAGGAGACGGATCGGCATGCCGCTGCGGAACTGCTCGATCTCATGAAATCAATCCTTGAGGTGCTTGAAAAGTTGAAAGTGAGGTGAAAAAATTGCGTAAGGAGAAAATTCTGGAGACGTTGAGGAACGCGGACAAGTCGCTTACATTGAATGAGCTGTCCCAGCAAACCGGCATTGAAGTGGCGCGCTTGAGGGTAGACTTGTTTCGCTTGATGGGTGAGGGCAAGGTCGAGCGCAGGCAGAGGGGCAATGAACTGACTTGGGCGCTTAAGGTCAGCGTACCAATTGAGGAACGCTACGAGAAACTTGCAAAGAAGTACGTGCCGTGATCTCATTGGTCTGGCTCGACATCGCCAAGGTAGGCATAGCTGGCGTTCTGCTCGGGGTGATCGTCGGTAAACTTGTAGTTCGCAGGCCTTACTACCTCAAGAGGTTACGCCCGAGCTTTTGGTTGCCCATCGCTAGAAAAATGCGCCAACGGGACTGGTTTAGATTGTTTGCCATTGCATTAGCGTTCACAACTTTGGCCCTGATTTCTGCATTGGCTATCGGATGGTTAATCCAAGATAGGATCGGGTGGGAACTGATTTCTGAGGAGGAATTCCCATTCACTAGTGAGAAGATTCCGATACCCCTCTTGTTTGTAACTGTCAATTTTCTGCCAATTTTCGAGGAGTGGGTCTTTAGGGGGATCTTGCTCGAGGAAGCTGCACGTCGCACTCACTCCCAGTGGCTCGGGGTCTTGATCTCGGCTCTGGCATTTGCATTTTTACACATTTCAAACCCAGGTACGTATCCCGCTTATGCCATACCTCTGGTGGCAGGTGGCGTCCTTTTAGGTGCATGCTATTTGCTTGTGGGGTTGGGTGGTGCTATTGTCAGCCATTGCGCATATAACTCAATTTTGGTGCTAATGGGGGCTTAGCATGGGGCGAACTGGGCTCGTGGACGTGGCTTTGGGAAGAGCGCCGGCGGATATTGTAATAAGTGGAGGGCGACTCGTTAACGTCAATACCCTTGAGGTTGAAAAGGGAGTCGATGTTGCACTGAAGGGCAAAAGGATAACATTGGTCGGCGATGGAAAGCATTGCATCGGCAAGGGCACTGCCGTTGTCAAAGCTGAAGGTAAATATCTCGTCCCAGGCTTGCTCGATGCCCATGTTCACATCGAAAGCTCGATGGTTACCGTTACCCAATTCGCAGGAGCCGTCTTGCCCCGTGGGACGACGGGGGTCTTCATCGATCCGCACGAGATCGCGAACGTTCTCGGAATGCGCGGCGTTAAGCTGATGTTGGACGAGGGCGCGAGTTTGCCCCTAAAGGTATTCGCCACCCTCCCATCGTGCGTCCCCTCTGCCCCCGGACTGGAGACGACAGGCGCTGAAATAGGTCCCGCCGACATAGCTGAGGGGCTGAAGTGGGAGCGCGTGGTTGGCCTCGGTGAGGTAATGAATTTCCCAGGCGTACTGGCCGGAGAAAAAAAGATACACGACGAAATTCAGGTGACCTCAGGGCAGCGTGGTGCGATTGAAGGTCATGCTCCTGGGCTGCTCGGCAGAGAGCTCTCCGCGTACGTGGCTGCAGGGGTGAGGTCGGATCACGAGTCCTCTACGCGCGAGGAGGCGATCGAGAAGCTCAGACTTGGCATGAAGCTTGAGATCAGGGAGGGTTCGGCCGCTAAAAACTTGAAGGCCCTCATCAAGCCGATTCTTGAGCTAAAGCTCGACACGAGGCATTGCTTGCTCGCTACGGACGATAGACACCCATCTGACCTCATAAGGGAGGGCCACATGGACCACGTTGTCAGACGAGCCATCGAGGAGGGCGTCGATCCAGTCAAGGCGATCCAAATGGCGACGATAAATACTGCAGAACATTTCAGGGTCGACGATGTGGTGGGGAGCATTTCACCGGGTAAGCTTGCTGACATCCTCATCGCTGATAGCATCAAAAATTTTTCTGTTGAGAAGGTCGTAGCCGATGGGAAGGTTGTGGCTGAAAACGGTAGGCTCTTGATAAAACTCCCAGCCCCGCGTTACCCGAAGTTTGCCCGCCGGACGATGAATTTGGGGCGGGTTGGTCCCGGGGATTTCGATGTGAAGACTTCAGTTAGAACAGCAAGGGCAAAAGTCAGGGCGATAGGTTTGGTCGAAGGACAGATCTTCACGGAGCATGAAATCGCCTCTCTCGAAGTAGAGAACGGACTTGTAAAACCAGATCCCGCCAATGATATCGTAAAGGTGGCGGTCGTCGAGAGGCACAAAGCGACGGGCAACATCGGCCGCGGGTTTGTTCGCGGATTCGGGATAAAGAAGGGTGCTATAGCTTCGAGCGTTGGCCATGATGCGCACAACGTAATCATCGTCGGAACAAATGAGCGAGACATGGCGGTCGCGGTGAATGCAATCGCGCGGATGGGCGGGGGCCAAACTGTTGTAAATGAAGGCGAGATTTTGGCGAAAGTAGAGCTACCGATAGCAGGCTTGATGTCGAATGAACCTTTAGAGGTGGTGAGTTCCAAACTTGAAGCGTTGCATAAAGCGGCTGAGCGCCTCGGCATCGGGCTCGAGTCTCTCCTCATGCGTTTATCCTTCTTATCGCTCGCCGTGATACCAAAGCTGAGGATTACCGACAAAGGCTTGGTCGACGTTGAGAGGTTCAGATTGGCGAATTTGATTATAGGGTAATCTATCTAACCCAATTTGATCGACCCTAATTGAGGTCCGAGAACTTGTCAACTCCCCAGTTAACACCTCATGGCATGAACTGTTTTTGAACTTCGACCACTTCCGAGCTATCCGTCGCGTTCGCATAAGCTCGCAGGGGTTCCCCATTAAGCTCGAGGAACGTGTGCCCCCACTTGAAGATGCTTAAGATATCCTCGGCACTCGCGGGATCGCCGAGGATAAAAAGTGCGGCAGCGAGCGCCTCGGCCGTACTCAGGGTAGTCGGGCGCCCATAATGCGTTGGATTTGCGGCAACCAGATACGGTAGGCTCCTAGGGATCATACTTTTTCGAAGGCGAGCAATTTGTTTTATCTGTTTCCAAGAGCAGTCGAAGGCCACCACCCCTCGCGCCCCGGCAATGGTTGCATCAGCCCTAGAAAGTGCCTTCTGTGCAAATGGACTGAGTAAAATCGCACCACTTGGCAGGTAACGTGACTCGTATACGATCTGAATTTTGCCCGCCTGATGTAAGCGTATCGCGGTACATCTTTTGGGATCGCATTCGCGCGCGTTATACACGGCGAGCTGCATGATATCAAATTTATTGGGTTTGATGGACATTTAAGCTACAATAAATATTGTACTGATTGGCAGCAAGACTCACTTAAAATTCTCAGTCCTCACTTTTAGCCTCCTTCTCCCTTCTCCGCTTTCGATTTGGCGGGATGGCATAAAGCCTTTGCGCGCCGCCTTCGGAAAATGCGCGTTTAATAGGGCCATGAACCAATTACGGCAATACATAAAAAGAAAAATCAAAGGGGCGCTTGCAGCCCCTCGGAAACTTCAAGCTCGCTGCCGCTCAGGGGACGGTCACGGTCTTGTCCTGGTCGATCCAGACCCAGTGTCATAGGTTATCGGAAAGTGCGATCATCAGCGAAACGAGCATTCCTATAGCCTTCTCCATCTTCGACTACCTTCCCCTTTTTAGGCTATTATCAGACAGACACGTACTCCCACACATGCCTACCCTCTAACAAATCTTTCTTTGAGCGTGTTTTCAATGGTTAATAAACTATGTTTCGAAACTCTATTCCGAAACGGTATTTCTTCAAGCTATTCATCCTCCTTTTTATGTTCGCGGGATGGAGATTGCTCCTTTTTGTTAGCTCGGAAATGTTAAAATAAAGATTCAGAAGACGAGGAAGGGTTAGGCAAGAGGGGAAAAAACCTCCTTAGTTTTTCCGCCCTGCCTTTATTTTTCTTCTTTATTTTTCCCATCGAAGAATGATTAATTCGCGTGTTCTATTTCTTCTAATCCTTCAACAATCATATCGTCCTTGCCAATGAGCGGCGGGAACTTTATCTTCTGGAGTAAATATTGAATGGGAACAACTTGGCCAACCAGGTACTTTCCAATGCGATTTTGCTTGAGGGAGATAAGTTAGAAGTTACGTGCGGTTACCTAGCTATCCGTGGCGGCGTGATCGAAGAAATTGGTGAAGGGGTGCCTCCCAAGCGCGCGAAAGATCTAAAGCGCGCATTTGTCTTGCCTCCTTTCGTCAACGCCCACACTCATATTGCGGATTCGGTAGCCAAGGACATCTATCTTGGAAAAGCTCAGCCTCAGGTGGTCGGGCCGAAGGGAATTAAGTTTAAAGAACTTCTTTCAAGGACCGAAGAGGAAATCACCGCCTCGGTTCGCGCGACGCTTAAGGACATGTTGAAGACTGGAACGCTCGCGCATTGTGATTTTAGGGAGGGCGGGTTATCAGGTGTAAAACTATTACGCCGGGCTTCCGATTCCCCAGTTAGCTCAATTATCCTCGGACGTCCTACCCCCGCCGCCGAGCTGGATGCGATATTAAAGGCCTCGGATGGAATCGGTCTGCCGTCGTTGGAAGATTTCGATCCGGCCGCGCTCAAGCGCACCGCCCGTAAGGTCCTAACGGCCAAGAAAATTCTCGCAATTCACGTCGCTGAGACAGCCGATGCTCAGAGGGCTTCGATTAATGCGACGGGCAAAAGCGAGATCAAACGTGCACTCGAGCTAAACCCCTCATTTGTCGTGCACGGTACTTGGGCGCCCGGGGAAGATCTTGATATACTCTGCCGAGCCGATGTTCACATAGTATTTTGCGCAAGGGCCAACAGCCTGCTCGGTGTTGGCATGCCCCCGATACACCTCGCGCTCGCGAAGGGTGTCAAGTTTTGTTTGGGTACGGACAATGTAACCGTCTGCCAGCCGAACATGTTCGAGGAGCTCGCCTTTGTGTGGGCATGTTTGCGTCGCGCGAGCAGCGATGTGGGGAGCGAAGCGGCTCGCGAACTACTCCGAGCAGCTACGGTTGGGCCAATGAGACTTTTTGACCTGCCTTGGGGGCCGATCAAGGAGGGCAACCCAGCGACTTTCATGGTGCTCGCGAGGCGGCAGAACCTCGTTAATTTGACTGACGTGCACGCGGGCCTCGTCAACAGGGCTCGCTCAGACAACATCGGCGCAATTTATCTCAACGGCAAAATTATTTAAGGTGGGGCGCTAAGGAAAAATTGGATTCTTTAGATCTAACTATTGGAGAGTGGAACGGATATGCAGGTCAAAGACGTGATGACGAAGGAGGTAAAGTCGGTAGAGGTGCCCGGCACCCGTGCGGAAGCGTTAGAGCTGCTCCAAAAGCTCAAAGCGAGAGCTGTGCCCGTGGTAAAACGAGGCACCGAGGAACTCGTCGGGATGGTGACACTGCGTCAGCTATTTGAGCATCCGGATGAGGAGCAGCTGGCCATGCTTGCCGATCGAGACATCCCTACGGTTGCGCCGGAGGACCCGCTGGAGGAGGCTGCGAAGCGCTTGTTGGCATCCCACGCTAGGAGATTGTCTGTTTTAAAGGATGGCAAGCTCGTGGGGATCATAACGGTCAGGGACATTGTATACCGTGCAATCGCGGCAATGGGCATCGAGAAACCCGCTTCAGATTACATGCGCTCTCATGCTATCGCTGTTTGGGAGGGGACGCCGATAAAGACAGCGATGGAGATAATGGCGCTTTCAAGCTTCAGGGCTCTACCGGTGATAAATGAGGATGGTGGCTTCATTGGAATTATCGATGATGCTGACATAATTAACGTAAGCAAGGTCGAGACCGAGTCGAAGATGAGTCAGATGGCGGGCCGTACGGAGGGCGACAGTTGGACCTGGGACAGCGAGGACCGCATTTACATCACCAAAAGGCACCTGAAGATCCCGGATAAGTTGGTCAAGGATGCGATGGCAAAGAACCTCGTCACTATCACCAAACGGACACCCGTAAGCAGGTGCGCAGAACTCATGAAACAGCACAGGATAGATCAGGCTCCAGTGGTAGCAGGCGAAGGTGAGCTCATCGGAATAGTTCGCGACGTCGACCTGCTCAAAGCGTTAATTTTGTAGTTTTACGAGGGAAGTTTTTTAGGGTTCAAGGACGGTTGAAATTCGGTGAACCCGTGGAACGAAAGCATGAGAAGGTCATGGATATCGCTCTAAGGCGCGGTTTCATCTGGCCGTCGTTTGAGATCTACGGAGGCGTTGGCGGATTCTATGATTTTGGACCCCTTGGGACGCTTCTGAAAAACAAGATAATTCAAAAGTGGCGTGGGTACTACGTGCTCGGGGAGGGCTTTTTCGAAGTAGATTCGCCCAGCGTAACACCAGAGGAGGTCTTAAAGGCGAGCGGTCACGTTGATCACTTTCTCGATGCCATGACCGAGTGCCAAGAGTGCAAGGCAGCCTTTAGAGTTGCGGATGTAGTGCGGGAGGCCACGGGCGAGGATATTGAGGGGATGTCGAAGGACGAGATGGAACAGTTCATTAAGAAACATCAGGTACGCTGTCCAGACTGTGGGGGGGAGTTGGGCCCAATTTTTGATTTCAACGCGATGTTTCGCACCGCGATTGGGCCGGGGACTCAAAGGGTGGGCTACCTTCGGCCGGAGACCGCGCAGGCAATGTTCATCGATTTTAAAAGGCTTCAGCGCTACGCTCGTGGTAAGCTGCCGTTCGGCTCGGTGCAGATAGGCAAAGGCTACCGAAATGAGATATCCCCGAGGCAGGGCATAATTCGACTCAGGGAGTTCACGATGGCCGAGGCCGAGGTTTTCTTCGACCCTGATGATCCGCGTCATCCAAGGTTCACCAATGTGGTTGGTGAGACGCTCAGATTATGGCTTGCAGACGATCAAGAGAAAGGTAAGAAGCAGCTGAGCGAGGTCACTGCCGAGCAAGCGGTTAAGAAAAAGTTGGTGTGTAGCGAATTAATGGCATATTATATAGCGCTTACCAAGCGTTTTTTGGTCGATCTCGGCATTCCGGATGAGGTGATCCGATTTAGACAACAGACCTCCGGACAACGGGCTCACTATTCCGCTGAAACATGGGATGCGGAAGTGTCGACCGAGAGATTTGGCTGGGTTGAAGTTGCTGGGCTCGCCTATCGCACCGACTATGATCTATCGCGTCATGCTGAATCTAGCGGGGAGGATCTCACCGTGTTCTCGGCTGATAAGAAACGGAAAGTAATGTGCCATGTGGTGGAGCCATCCTATGGCATTGACCGCCCGCTATATTGTGTGTTGGAACACGCTCTTACCCAAGAAAAAAATCGCGCGTACCTTCGATTGAAAAAGGATCTAGCGCCAATTGAAGTTGGAGTTTTCCCGCTTCTCAGCCGTGATGGTCTACTCGAG
>Ga0111211_114_pt1 | contig 15253 bp, 24 predicted proteins | sample DeeMarSWOR152_54_FD_80393 | JGI IMG/M metagenome (GOLD analysis project Ga0111211, IMG submission 80393) | Hadesarchaea archaeon DG-33-1 | reverse complement strand
TCTTTACGACCAGACCCTGCAAGAAGCGATTCCTGACTATCTCTGAAACATCGACAGCCCTGCTGATGGCTTTACCTCGTGCCTTGAGGGTGACCTCACCGGACCCCATGTTGAACTGAGTTATCACTGCCAACACGTAGTTCATCACCGGTTTTATCCCAATAAAAACGGCATTTTCTGCAACTTTTTTTTCTTTTTCAGCCATTGTTCTCCTCCTCTTGCTTGCTTAGATATCATTTATGCTCAGACACCCTTTAATTACCGTTTTGATAAATACCTTTCGAGATATAAGGCTTTGCACATTGGTATCTACTTCGTTGGAGCAATTTTTGTCAGCCGAACCAAGCGTTCTTCGATGCGATTCTGTAAGTCTCCAAGGTCTTCTTCGCCGCGCGCGAGCGCTGCATAGTCATGTAAGTCCTGGGCCAGAAGTTCTACTATTTCCGCGTCGAGGATCCCGGCATAAATCGCGAGTTCGATGGTGTAAAAGGAGCGGATGATGGCATTGAGTCCTTTCTGGCACCGTTTCCAGGCGCCAGGTCTCTGGATTTTTAGCTCATTTGCCAATTTTTCGAATGTTATACCCTTGCTCCAGTAGAAAATCAGCAACGTTTGGAAGGTATCTGGGTTAATGTGGGATCGCTCCTGTAATACACGTGAAAGTGGGTTATCTTCTAGCCATTTTTCTACCTTTATCATCAGCCTAGACTGCTCTTCCATCTCTCTCCCTGTTTCCTGTTTTAGGAAACATATATAAAAAAGCACTGTTTAAGCAATGATGTTCCCATTTTCTACATCACTCTAGTCAATTTCCTACGTCAGGGCACCGAAATTTCCCCCAGCCGCATTAAATTCACCTGCGATAAGTTTAAATGTAGGCATATGGACTACTAAATGTAGGCCTGTAGACTACAATTCGTAGGCCAAAAGCCATCAGAAGTTGAAAAAATGGGTGCGGACATAGCCAAATTCATGCCTTCTGACATGCGCATACGGGTTGTTCAAAACGTAATCATGGAAATGGGCATCCGTCCGCTGTCAAATGCCATCGGCGTTAACTCAAAAACAGTCTACAAATACAAATTTGGGGCATCTTGCCCAACAGATGAGACTATGATGCGGATATTAATGGTATTGAAAGAGAGATACCCCACCCTATTTAAGAGGTACATAGATGAATTACGGGATAATTTTTCAATTGCGCTTGACATTTTGCCAAAATTAGAGGCTCAACCGCTTGCGACGTCGGGTATAACGGTTCCAAAGGCTGAGAAATTACCACGATCTATAGTGCCAGAACGAAAACCTGTTGAAAGAGCAGCTGAGGTCACAAAATTCGCTATTTATAGAGATTTAGGGGTATCAAATCCATCAGATCGAATGAAATTAGCCAAAATTCTTGTTATCATGCAGGGAATGCAAACATTTACTTTATCAGATATCACGAAAAAATCAAGTGTTCCACCAGATATTGTCGAAAAATATGCTGATATGCTGATCAAAGCAGGCTATGTGAGGGAAATCTCGCATAACACTTACCAGATAAGGACAAAAATACGGCTATAGGTGGATAAATGCTCTCTTTGATTAAGGAAAAATTTGGCTTTGACAGGTTCGAGCGAAAGAAACTTGCGTTTTTCAATAAGCAGGGGTGGCAATTTATGCCATTTGCCCAGAAAGAGCCTTTGCCGGATCCACGCTTGCTCGTGCCACACCAGGTGGGGGAGGTCCAGAAGCTCATAGACGCCGTCCGGGAGGGCGATCTAGTCTCTTTTATCGTTTCAAATATCGGTTTGGGCAAGACGGCGCTTTGCAGGTTTTTGGCGGATACATTGCCAGCTGAGGACCACCCGAAGATGATTACTGTGTTTTTACATGGCCCATCCATTGAAACGCCCGAGCAAATGCTTCGATTGATACTCGCTAGGCTGGAACTTGAGCCCAAAGGGGACCTTGCAGCGGAGTTTGAGCAGTTTTACAGGTGGCACGAGATGTATCCAGACACTTTACTCGTGCTAATTGTGGATGAATTCCCTGATATTAATGAGAGAGCACTGGAGGTAACGCGAGCACTTGCAGATCTGCGCGGTGTAATATGGATTTTTAACGGGCAAAAGGACAGAATCCTAGGATTTTTAGAGCAATATTCACCAGCTTTACTGCAACGAAGGAGAATTACTCTCGAACTTAGGCCCATGGATGCTGATGAGGTAGAGGAACTCTTAGCTTTGCGCATGGCATGGGCGCGTGGGGGCGATTTTGACAACCTTTCTATCGAGCCATTCACCCGGGAGGCCATCCTCTGGGTTTACAAGCGCTCCAAAGGTATCCCAAGGGAGACGTTAAAAATAGCTGGAGACGCGGTATACCTCGCTGTTAAGGACGGGTCATCTAGAATTATGCCTCTAGCTACACGGGAATTTACGAGGATAAGAAAGAAGAGGGCGAAGAAGGTGAGGAAAGCGAGGCCTTCGAGGAAATTTTTCGCATTTTTAAGGCGCCGCCGCTAAAAAATGTAGGCAAACAGCCTACGGGTAGACCGATGGCCCACGCTAAAACGTTAAAAAATCAGCAAATCCTTGGGGCGGGGTCGCCAATTGGTGATTCTATGATGCGGCGCCCCCCGACCACGGTTTCGAGCATCACCTCGCCAGGGTGATCAGTGGTTGCATCGCCCACCACGCAAGCATTTTTCCCATATTTCGTCTTCCGCAACGCAGCTAGCACATCGTTACAGTGCTTAGGATCAACTCCTATTATCGCCTTGCCCTCGTTAGTTATCTGCAACGGGTCGATTCCAAGCATCTCGCTCGCTGCCCTGACCCCGGGAGTCATAGGGATCTTGTTTTCTTCGATGACGACCCCCACTTTGGCCTTGGATGCCATCTCGTTGAGGGCAGCAGCAACACCGCCGCGCGTTGGATCCTTCATCGCAGTAACCCCTCCCACCTCTAACGCCGCCTTAACGGTCTCCCATATCGGGGCAACGTCTGAGTGCAGGTCCGCCTCGAGGTCGATACCCTCACGATGGGCTAAAATAGCGATACCGTGGTCCCCGATGGTCCCCGTAATGATTATTTTATCACCTGGCTTGAGGCCTCTGTCCGTTACAACCACGTCAGCTATACCTATACCAGTCGTCGTGACCACCGCGCCGTCCAAAGCGCGGCTCTCCATCACCTTAGTATCGCCGGTTATCAGCGGTACGCCCGCCTCACGAGTAGTTAGATCGATTGACCGACAGATCTTTCGCAGGTCTTCAATCGGAAAACCCTCTGCAAGCACAATCGCGCAAGCCATCGCGAGCGGTTGAGCTCCCATAACTGCGAGATCATTAACAGTGCCCGAGATTGCCAGCCTGCCTATATCCCCTCCTGGGAAAAATAGAGGCTTAACCGTGTGAGAGTCGGTGGTGAACACAAGCGTCTTGCCCCCCACGGTTAAAGTTGCGCCATCATCGAGCTCGTCCAGCCCGACCAAGCCAGCTCGTTTAAGCGAGAGCTCCTTGAGCACGACGTCCGCGATGAGCTTCATCATCGCTCCACCGCCCGCGCCATGGGCTAACGATATTTTTTCTTCCGACATTTCCACACCTCCCTCTTCAATTTGACTTCATTTATCTCGAGTTCGCGGCCGGAGGTCAGTGAGATATGCAATTTGGCATGTGTTCAGCGGTTATCGCGCGAAGCGCATTTGGGAATAAGCGATTTAAGCACAACTTCATGCATATTCTATCTCCGGGAGATCTCAGCCCATGTTTTTAAGATTTTCTCAGCCTCCACCTGGTCCAGCACTTGAATCGCGTAGCCGACATGTACGATGACGTGGTCTCCCTCTCGAACTTGTTCGAGCAAGTCGAGCCTCACCTCTCGACGCACGCCACCGAAATCCACGGCGGCAACATTTCCATCGATTTTTAGCACTTTCCCAGGAATTGCCAAGCACATCGCAATCGGTTATATTTGTGATGGGACACAGATGTTGCCAAAGTTCGATTTTCACGTTCACACGTTATACTCTTCCGATGGGGAGGGTACAGTGTCGTCCATGGTCGAAGCTGCCGAGGCGCGCGGGCTAGCGGCAGTGGCGATTACAGACCATGGACCTGAGCTTTCCGTGGGCATATCACCTCACAAAATAGTTCCGATGTTGCGGGACATCGAGCTCGCGCGCAAGGACGCAAGGATCCCGGTGTTTACGGGCATGGAGGCCAACATAATTGGCATAGATGGGGAAATTGACCTAGATGAATGGATCGTGGAAAAGCTCGATGTGTTGGTCGTGGGCCTACACAGACTGGGATCGCTCGGCCATCGGCCGGAGGAACTTGCGAGGGATTACCTAAAATCAGTCATGAACGTCATGGAACGTCAGCGGGTGGACATTTTGGCACATCCATTTCAATTCCATCGCTATCTTGCACCCTATCTTTCACCGGATGAGGTAAATGAATTCGTAAAATTGGCCGCTAAAAAGGAATTTGCCGTCGAGCTCAACTCGAAATATCGCGTGCCGGATGAAAATTTCCTCCGAGAGTGCATCCGGGATGGAGTAAAGCTGAGCATAGGTACGGATGCCCATACTACAGCCGAGGTTGGGAGGGTAGATTGGCCGATGGCGATGCTCAGGCGGGTCGGCGCTCGCGCAGAGGATTTGGTTTTAAACAAGTTTTTAAGGTAATTTTCAAAATAATTTGATGTGTGAAATGTTTTGGGTAGCAATTTTTAAGATATGAAAGTGGGAATATTGAAAAAAGTGATATTTTGGCCTTAGACCTTTCGCTCGCGCTCAAAGGCGCTCGCCGCGTGGTAGTCATGGGTGTAGGCAATGATATGCGTGCGGACGATGCGGCTGGTGTGGACGTTGTGAGGCGACTGCGCGCTCGCTTAAGTTCGCCACGAGTGAGGTTAATCGAGGCGGGAGTGGTTCCCGAGAACTTTACGGCGGATATCATCAGGTTCGAACCGTCCCATGTAGTGCTTATTGATGCCGCGGACCTCGGTTTGGAGCCGGGTGAGGTGGCCTTAGTTGATCCAAAAACCATCGTTGGAGAATCTATATCCACTCATCGGCTGCCGCTCTCGATTCTCATCAAATACCTACGCGAGCGTGTTGACACTAATATTGTGTTTATAGGTATTCAGCCGGCCAGTAGAACGATGGGGGCCGTGATGTCCGAGAGGATAAAAAAAGCTGTCGATGAGGTCGCTGACACCCTTTTCGAAAAACTTATCTCATTCTGATGATTTTTATGAGTTAATTAGTTCGTATCTATGTAGACAAATCTGAATAATTCACTCCGACACGGCGTGGGCCTTATCGTAGACCGCTAACTCGTACTCTTTCGTCATCGTTATCGCCTTACGGGGGCAGACCTCAGCGCACTCCCCACAAAAAATGCACCTCGACAGCGAAATGCGGGGCTTTTTTGTCTCCTCGTCCAAGGTTATCGCCCTATTTGGACAAACTTTAACACAAAGTCCGCAGCTGATGCATTTCTCCTTGTCAATGGCGGGCTTTCCTCGCATCCCTTCGGGCGGCTCGATGCGTTCGTAAGGATACTTAACCGTCGCAGGTTTTCGAAAAACATTCTTAAGCACATCTGGAAGGATTCGAGGCATCAAATCACCAGTACCAGCACAAAGCTCATGATCGCCAGAGTTGCCGCGAACGTCCAGAAGAACTTCACTGCTTGGTCTATGCGCAACCTCGCAGTGACGCACCTGATGGTCGTCGTAAGAAGCACTATGGCGAGGCACTTTATCAGAAAACTCACGACTCCGGGAATGTGAACCCCTGCGATGTCAAATGGGGTGGGCCCCCCCAGGAAAAGGGCGGTCATGAAACCCGCGACCGCCAATATTTCAATATCATAGGCAATGCGCATGAGCGCGAGCTTTGGGCCCGAATACTCCGTCAGCGGCCCGTGCACTATCTCGACCTCCGCCTCAGGTATGTCAAAAGGCACGCGCAGGAGTTTGCCCTGAATTGCGATCACGGAGGCGATTAGAGCTGGGAGTAGGCGCCAGTCAAGCAGGAACCATCCATGCAAAGCCTGGTAATTTACGAAGTCTGTCAGGTTGAGTGACCCGACCCTGATCGCCACACTCAGGGCGGCTATTATGAAGGCAAATTCATATCCGAAAAGCTGGAGGACGTAGCGGCTAGCCCCCAAGGCCCCGAACGGGGAGGCCGAGGAATAGCCACCTAGCATCAGGGATATTGCCGGAATATTGAGCAGGTAGATAATCACGATTAGATCAGCTACAAGGACCAAAGCGGGCTCGGCTGAATTCACGGGCAGAAGCAACATCACCGCGACTATAGCGCCAAATGAGAGCAATGGGGCCAAAGTGAAGACCGCAGATTGAGCGGGGGCTGGGGTAATATCCTCCTTGCCGAGCAGCTTGCCGACGTCGAAGAACTCCTGCCAAATCGGCGGGCCTATGCGGTTTTGCATGTGTGCTGCGACCTTGCGGTCGATCCCCACGAACAAAAGCGACATCGTGCCGGTAAACAATAGCCCTGGAAATACAAAGTACGCCAGTAAAAAGCTCAGGGGCTCCGTCATTTGGGTATCCTCCTCAGCTCCTCCATAGTCAGGACTCTAGATTTCCCGGTAGCTACCTCCACCAAGGTAACACGGTCGGTACAGCACATGCAGGGATCAATGCTGGCGAGGACAATAGGAATCTCAGCTATCGACCCCCCGACAAACATCGGCTTCAGCGCGGCGAAATTTGCGTAGGTTGGAGTCCTAGCGCGCCATCGCTCCGGCTTATTTGTCCCATTTGAAATCCCAAAGTGCAGGAGCTCGCCCCTCGGGGCCTCTATCCTAACGGTCGCTTGATTGGGTGGAATCTCGGGCTTGAACTTCGTCCGAATTGGTCCTGTGGGCATCTTCTTCAATGCCTCTCGAATGATGTTGATGGCCTCCAGCACCTCACGCAGCCTCACCACGACCCTGGCTAGCACATCCCCTTCAGGTTGCACTGCGACCTCGAACGGAATTTCAGGATATGATGCATAGGGATCATCCCTCCTCATATCTCTGTCCACCCCAGATGCCCTGGCTGTCGGTCCAACCGCGCACAAATCACGGGCATCCCGCTTGGTAAGCACGCCGACGTTCTCGCAACGCGCAAGGATGGTGCGGTCCGAAGTGGCCACATCAACGTAATGTTTGGTCGCCTTCTCCAGCACCTTCAAACCGCGCTTGAGTTTCAGCAGATGCTCCGGCCTTATGTCCCTGCGAACCCCTCCAAGCGCACACATCGAATAATAACATCTATTGCCCGTAGTCAGCTCGAGCAAATCCTGGACATGCTCCCGATCACGCCAGAAAAGCATGAAAAGGGTTATGAACCCTATCTCGTGTGCGGCGACGCCCGCCCAGAGGAGGTGGCTGTGGATCCTCTCCAGCTCCGCGACGATGGCCCTGATATATTCTGCCCTATCGGGTACCTCAACCTCTGCTAGCCTCTCAACCGTCTGGGCAAAACAGAGATTGTGGCTATGAGAGCAAATACCACAGATGCGTTCGGCTAGGTAAAGGCCTTGATGGTACGTGCGTTCGCTGAGGCCCCTTTCGATGCCCCGGTGCATGTAACCCAACCGAATGCCAACGTCAACTATCTCCTCCCCCTTAACCTCAAACCTAAAGTGCTCAGGTTCGAGCAACGCGGGATGTTGAGGCCCCACTGGGATGATAAACGTCATTTCTTCCACTCCCTGCGAAGTGGATATCCTTCCTTCCAATCGTCGGGCAAAAATAGGCGCCTTGGATCCGGGTGGCCATCGAAGGTGACACCAAGCATCTCCATGACCTCTCGCTCGTAGAGGACAGCGCCGGGAAAGATATCCGTGACCGTGGGAAGGCGGGGATTTTTTTTCGGGACCAAGACCTTCAAATTCAAAAGCGAGCGTCCACAATCAAGTTGATAGACAATTGCGATTTCCTTGCCCAAGTCTATCCCTGTGATCGATGATACATGTCGGATGTCTTTACCTTTAAGGGCCTGCAGCACATCCCTATACCTAGCGAGGTCGGTTGAAGCTGCTGCCCTCCGCTCGTCAATGATTTTGGACTCGACGACGTAATTTTTTATGGTATCTATAACCTCATTCGCCTTCATATTACAACTTCCCCAACGCTTTAACGACTCCCAAAATAATGGCTTCGGGCTTCGGCGGGCACCCCGGCACGTAGACATCGACTGGCATATGCTTATCGAGAGGACCATCGGCGCCATAACAGCCGTCGTATATACCATTTGACATTGTGCATGCTCCTACGCCCAAGACGATTTTTGGCTCCGGCATTTGCTCGTAAATCCGCACCACCCTCTCCCTGCATTGCCTCGTTACCGGCCCGGTGACTACTAGGATATCTGCATGTCTCGGCGTGTTTCGCAATAATATGCCGAACCGCTCGACGTCGAACCTGGGCGTAAGCGCTGCGACGAGCTCTATATCGCAGTTATTGCACCCGCCAGCGCTAAAGTGAAGCAGCCACGGCGACTTCTTTCGGAAGAAACTCATCAGCCCCATTAGATCACCTCAACGAGAGAGTGACAGCGATTAAAACTATGAAAAAACCGATGACGACCCAAAGGAGGTAGGTGCTCAGGATCCCGCTGTGCTTTGGCTGCACATACTTGTAAAAAGGCTTGAATACCCTTCGCACCGCCGAATAGAAATGTTCGCTGTCAAAATGTGCCTCTTCGGGCTTCAGCTCTTCGCCACAGGCATATGTTTTGAGCTTCTCGCTGCTCGGCTTCGGCACGATGTACCTGCGGCTGATGATAAGCACTAGATATCCAATGATCGCGCCGAGTAGCATCAGGACGGTCGCAGCGATCGGTCCCCAAATTCCAGGTCCGAATTCCATCAGATTACCCCCAGCGCGCTCTGGGCTGGCTGAACGAGGTCGATCCCTAACCCGGGCAAAATGCCCAGCACGACGCAGAGCACCGCCAGTATTAACATCGGAAACAACATCAGAGGAGGTGCTTCCTTAACCTCACGAAGATGCATTGGTCGTTGGCCGAGAAATATCAAGTTTATCGCTTTTAAGAAATAGGCGAGTGTCAACGCACTCATTATCACCGCAATTGCTGTAGATGCATAAGTTATCGCCTGCCCTGCTTCTATACCAGCCACGTAGATCATCCACTTGCTCGCGAACCCATTGAAAGGTGGCACCCCTGAAATCGCCAGCCCCCCGATGATGAAAAGCGTAGCTGTTATGGGCATATTTTTACCCAGCCCCCCGAGCTTATCCATGTTAGACGTTCCAACTCGATAAATGATCGCGCCAGCACACATGAAAAGAAGCACCTTGTAAATAGCGTTGTTGAGTAAATGGAAAAGTCCTCCTTGGATGCCTGCCGCGGTAGCAAATCCAACGCCTAGCAGGACGTAGCCCATCTGTGATATACCTGAATATGCCAGCAGGCGCTTCAGGTCCTGCTGGACGAGTGCCATTAGGCCCCCGGCCACCATGGTGATGAGCCCCAGAATTATAAACATCGTACCGATTGCCACCGCCCCGAATAACATGTAGCTGATACGCAGCATCGCGTAAAGGCCGATTGCCGTAGTCGCACCGGCGAGTAGGGCGCTTATCGCCGATGGTGCCGCCTGATAAGCATCTGGAAGCCAAGCGTGCATGGGCACCATCGCAATTTTGATGCCGAATCCCGCTATGAAAAGTGTCAGCATAAGTGGTATTATAACTGGCAGCGGTTGAGTAGCCCCGATTTCTGTTATTTTCCCAGTAAGATCGGCTATGTTCAAGCTGCCGACCAGGCCGTACGCCAGCGCGATGCCCAAAAGTATGAAGGCAGTACCAAGCGAGCCTATGATTAAATATTTGATGCCTGCTTCGATGGAGCCCCAGTTGCGTCTGAACGCGACGAGCGCGTAGGCGGAAATTGACATGATCTCGAAGAACACGTAGAGGTTAAATATATCGCCAGTTAAGGCAACGCCCATGCAGCCGACGATGACGAGTAGGAGTAGAGTGTAGTATTTATCCAACCCATTATCGCGCTCCATGGACACGACCGAATAAATCGCGACCAGTGAACCGATGCTTGCTATTATCAGGGCGATGAGCAAGTTCAGCCCATTGATGGAAAGATTGATCCCCCAAGGTGGTGACCAGCCCCCTCGCATTCGTTCAGCGCCAAAACGTTTTGCGATGATGCTGATGATTGGTATTAGAAAGGCCGCGAAAAGTGGTATGACGATTGCTAAAATGGGGGCATGAGGAAAAATCAACCTCGCAACCTCCTGATCTCGAATGGATTAAGGGTTCCATAGTGACGATAGGCATAAATCGCCAGCGATAACGCCAACGCCATAGTGCAGATATTTATGACGATCGATGTCAGCACGAGCGCCTGGGGGACTGGATCGACGGCGAGGGCGGCGAAATTAGCGGCCCCGTTTCCGGCAAGCATCTGACTTGATAGGATAGGGGCAATGCCATCTGTGCGATAACCAAGACTTATCAAGAATAGGTGCAGGCCGTTGGTCATAACTTGAAGGCCAATAATCATCTTAATTAAATTTCGCTTGAACAAGAGGCAGTAAATTCCCAGCGTGAAAAGCAACATCGCGATGATGTAGTTGAGACTCATTCTTTCCCTCCTTGCAGCCTCAGCATGGCGTAGAAAATCGTGAGGAAGCCCGCAGCGACTTTTATGCTCACGCCTATGTTGAGGACGGGCAAGTTACCCGCGCTGAAAATATGACCGAGCTCCCCTAATGGCAGGACATTTTTTAAGAAAGTTATGCCGAGGACTATGCCAAGCAAGCCCAATCCAACGAGGATTAACCCACCAAGGCTTTCGGAAAGCTCCGCCTGTAGCACATTAACCTTTGCTTGGGCGCGCTCGATACCGTAGGCTAGAAGCAGCATTATAACCGACGCGGCTAGTATCACGCCTCCTTGAAACCCTCCGCCCGGCGTAAGGTGACCGTGGACGATTATGTAAATGCCGAAGAGGAATATGAACGGGAACAATAGCCTGCTAATGGTTCTCACTATAACTGTCATACCCGCCATTAGTCTCGTCCCCTTACAGCTCTGAAGAGCATCGCGACCCCGCAGACGGCAGTGAAAAGTATAGTAGCCTCACCCAAGGTATCATAGCCTCTATAATCCCAGACCACGCTCGTGACGATGTTTGCGGAACCCGTCGTCCTTGGAGCATCTCGGAGGATGCGCTGCCCAACGCTTTCATTCTCGAAGCTGCCTATCCTGCGCTCTGGAAAGGTACCGAAGGGAAGCAAATATTCGTTGACGGTAAAGACAAGCAAGCCCCCGATAACCAGAACCATGCCAAGTGCGATTATTCGGCTCAAGATTCTTTCCTCCTCGTCCGGCTTATTGCAACCACGTAAAGGACAGTTGCCACGCCAGCACCAACGACGGCCTCGGTTATCGCGATGTCCGGGGCGCGGAGCATGTAAAAGACTATAGCAAGGGTCACGCTGGCTCCGCCCAAGATGATCACCGAGTAGAGCAGGTCCTTTAGTTCAATAGCTATCCAGGAGACGATCAACAGTAGAAGCAGCAGGAGGTTATGAAATATCAGATCCCAGCTCATGGTTTCTCCTCCTTGAGTTTGTCGGCTACGCTCTTTGTCCAGAGCTTGACGCCAGATTTGTGGGCAGCTCGAGCGATGGCATGAGAGCCTACGGGATTTGTTAGGAATAAGAACAGAGCGATCGTCAAGGCTTTGAGACTGTACAAACTGATGCCCTCAAGCAGACTAATTCCTATAAGCATCAGAACCACGCCACCCACGACGCTTACCGTTTGGGCATGGATGCGGTTGTAGACATCTGGCAGGCGCACGATCCCCATGGCTCCGACGAGCGCGCATGCAGCACCAATGCCAAGCAAGACATTACCGGCGATATCGATCAACTTTCGAGCCCCCTACCTTCGAGATATTTGGAGATCGCGATCGTGCCCAAAAATGCTAGAAAAGCGTAAACGAGCGCAACGTCTAGGTAAAAACTTGTCCGATAGAAAACGCCGAGAAGTACGAGGCAGGCGACAATTATTGATGTCAGAGCATCAATTGCGATTACCCGATCTGGAGCCGTGGGCCCAAGGGCCGCACGGAGCAAGCAGAACAAGCAGGCACCTGCAAGAACGATAACTATCCCAGGTATGATCATCCGAATACCTTCGTTAAGAAACGCTCGAAAGGCTTAGCTATCGCAGCCTTCGTTCGCTCTGGCTCGACACCCTCGACATTGATCCAATGAACGTAGAGACATGGCTTTTCTTCATCGACCTCAACGCTGAGCGTGCCCGGAGTCATAGTGATGGCGTTTGCCAAGCCGGTTATGCCAAAATCGGTTCGCAGTTCGGTGGGCACGCACACGATACCAGGTTTGATCGGCATGTGCGGGTGCAAGATGCGGTAGATGACGTCCGCGTGTGCCTTCAGTTCGGCCCAGATGTAGGCTGGCACGTATGCTAGAAAGTAGCCCCAGCGCTTGGCCTGAAATTTTTCCCTCATCGTCCCTCGGAAAAGCAGCTCATAGGAAAGGGCAGTGACGAAAGCGGAGCATATAGCACCAACCGCCAGTTCTTGAGCGTCTAGCGAGCCAGTGAGGCCAACCCAAGCAAGCCAAAGGCAGATGAATACGATGGTTAGCTTCGGGATAGACATTCATTGTCCCCTTGTGGTGTAGCAATGCCATACTTTAAATTTTACTAATAACAATGTTATCAGAATAGGGTCAGTGATATAATGGAACGAGAAGAGAAGATTCCCCCTAGAGAGGCGAGGATAAAAGTTTTGACCGACTTCGAGGATGTCGATGGTGTGACTTGTGCCGCCCTCATTCTAAAAAGATTCCCAAACGCTGTAATTGAAACTGGCAGTGCGAAGGGGGCCCCGATGAGCGGCAAATACGATATAATTGTGGACCTGCCCTTGGAGAGATCACTTGAGGCTCACACGTGGGTGGATCATCACTTTGCAACGGTCCAAGAGGGCAAATGCGAGGAGAAGATCTATGATTCGAGCGCAAAGAGTGCGGCGAGTTTGTTAGCCGGATATCTTGGTATTGAGGCAAGTGAATTAGTGGGAATTGCCAATAGAGCAGATTCCGTAAGTTACCTCACCGATGCCCCTTTGGACTTTGAGGGGGATTATGATCCAGCATGGAATGTAAACGATGCCGTGAAGGCGATTTCATCGAGCGAAGATTTCATAGAAATTGCAAAGGCGCTGGCGTTTGAAGGGCCGGAAGGAGTGAAGAGAAAATTCAAGGCCGAGATCTCTCACACTCGAGGATTGAGGAGGGGAGCCGAAAAGGCCGTTCAAATGATATCCCAAAAGGCCCAGGAGCAAAAGTCCGATGCTTTAATACTTTTAATGCCCCCGGTTGAGAGGCGCGGGTCGACTGTATCGGGCCACATCGTCTTTTCCCTATATCGAAGGGGGAGGATCAAGGCATCAGTAGTTTTCTACGAAGGGGGATGTTGGATAAACCTTAGTAGGAATTTCTATGGTTTAGACGCGTCAGAAATTGCGAAACGTTATGGCGGCGGCGGGCACAGGGTGAGCGCCGGGGCACCGATAGGCACCGAGAAATTAGAGGATATCAAGCTCGAACTTGAGAGGGCCGGTCTAAAACCGATGATAATCGACTTAAGAAAATGATTTTGTAACTGTAAAAGTCGCCTCTTAGTCGACGATGAAATAAAAAGCTGGTGGCCTGATTATCGTTTTCCGCGCCAACCAGCTAGATATTTTTCTTCACGGACTCCTTCGCCCCCCCGGAACTTTTGGACTCTCGGGCATTTTTTTGATAACTATCCCCTTATCGGTGATGTCAAAGAAGTGGAGCTGATTGCTGTGCTCGGTGCCTCGCATCTTCCTGATTTCAAGCGCCCTATCTCGCGTTAGGCCTTCGCCCTCGTAATAGAGTACAATGACGCCATCCGCTATCTCCTCCTCGACTCCCAACCTACTCAGCTCCTCTCGCCCCTCCCTTATCTCGGATGTTAAAACTGAGGTGCAGCCCAGCTTTGCCAGCTTCTCCTTAAATTTAGCCAGTTCTCGCCAGAGGGCAAATTCATCCTGGGAAAACATGCAAAGCGATCCCATCCCATCTAGCGCGAGCCGCTTGGATTCAAAGGCTTTGATCGACTCCAATATTTCAGAGAATATTTCCGCGGTCCCCTTTTCCCCATCGATCAGCCTAGTCAAGGGGCCACCGAGCAACTGGAGGTTCCTCTTCTTTTCCAGCCTTTGGAAATGCAAGCCAAGCTCTCGAGTATCTTGGTATAGAGCTTCCTTTTTCCGCTCGAGCGACACGAAGGTCCCCAACTCGCCGTAGTCCATGATGCCCCTCGCTATGTATTGCATGGCGAAGATGGACTTCCCCGTGCCTATTTCCCCTGAGACGAGCACGCAGCGCCCCCTTGGAAAGCCCCCATCCATGAGCTCGTCCAGTCCTGAAATGCCTGTCTTAACCCTCATTCTAACCCCCTGGGGCACTCTTCATATTTTCCCACATTAATGAAAAGGACAAAATTGAGGAAAGAAAGTCCAGTCGCCCCAGCGGCGCTGAACAAAATTATAATGTTTTTTATCTCAGTCACAGGCAGAAGGATGCGCAAAATCACGAGTAAACCGGTTAAAAGGAGTACGGCGAGGAAGATCAGGTTTGGCAGCGCCAGCCAAGCCAACGCCTCGGCCACGAGCAGAGCCACTGCGAACCAACCATTCCGCCAACCCACATGATCACCGGTATTCCTCCAAAAGGAGTTTTTCGTCCCCCGCGATATTAGAATTTTGTGAAACTATCCTTCTCCCTCGCCTTACCCCTGGGTTCAGATGCATGTTTCCGAGCTTTCTACAGGGGACGGCCCGCCCCTTTAATTTTTCAACGAACTCGTAGGGTATCTGCACGGCTCCGACTGGGACCTCTCGTCCGTGTGCGTCGGATCCGCCCACGATGTGCAGGTCATATTTCCTCGCGAGCTGTTCATAGTGTTTGGTCGTGGCCGCATTGTGTCTGCTGTGGTAGACCTCGATGGCTTGGAGTCCCTGTTCTACAAGTTCGGGCAATATCTCATCTGCTTTGGTGAACACTGGGTGGGCGAGCGCTGGTACGCCCCCCGCCCTTCGGATCATCCTTATCGCCTCGGCGGATGGCAATGAGTATTTCTGGACATGGGCTGGCCTGCTGGTGTTGAGGTACTTCTCGAAAG
>Ga0111211_107_pt1 | contig 16083 bp, 22 predicted proteins | sample DeeMarSWOR152_54_FD_80393 | JGI IMG/M metagenome (GOLD analysis project Ga0111211, IMG submission 80393) | Hadesarchaea archaeon DG-33-1 | reverse complement strand
CTTTCGAGAAGTACCTCAACACCAGCAGGCCAGCCCATGTCCAGAAATACTCATTGCCATCCGCCGAGGCGATAAGGATGATCCGAAGGGCGGGAGGCATACCAGCGCTCGCCCACCCAGTGTTCACCAGGGCGGATGAGGCATTGCCAGAACTTGTGGAACAGGGACTCCAAGCCATCGAGGTCTACCACAGCAGACACAATGCGGCCACGACCAAACACTATGAACAGCTCGCGAAGAAATATGACCTGCTCATCGTGGGCGGATCTGACGCCCACGGTCGAGAGGTCCCAGTCGGAGCCGTGCAGATACCCTACGAGTTCGTTGAAAAATTAAAGGAGGAGTTAGTGTCCAGAGAAGGCATTGGGGCCGAAACCCCGGGGTTAAGGCCGAGACCTGTACCATTGACAATTGAGACCTCCAAATAGGATCCTCAAATTTTGGTTTTCAATATCTAAAGTCCCTTGGTCTCTAAAAGCGTCATCAAGCCTATTTTCAGTGTTTAATAGGCGGGCTTAATCGCCTTTGATATATTCTCGTCGCAACGCCCAGGATTGCCACGGCAACTGCCACCGCAAAAGCTTTGGTGAGCGCCAAACTAATTGGTATCGTCGCTGTTGCATCTTCTTCGAGTTCGAGCGTCGACACCGTGCTCCCTGATACATAAGGCATATTAAACCCCTCAAGCTCAGGCGACGTACCTGCCAAAAATTTGTTCATCACGAGCGTCATTAACGTGATTGACACGAGAAAAAACACAACCATCCAAAGGATTTTTGTCGCGCCAAAGCGGATGAGCCGCTTCGACCACCATTTGTCAACGGCCAATGACCCTACAAGCAAGGCTATCCCAGCGGCTAAAACGAGGAGTTTTACACCGAGGGTTATGTACCAGACTATCGGTATCGAAACTTGATCCCCTAGCATGGTCGTGTTTATGCTGAAGGGTGAGACGCTAACGGCTGCGGCCCCCCCACCAACATTAACGCGCCACCACCCCCCTAGGAATATGAGGACAATCATCAAAATTGCCGTTACAACTCCAAGCCAGTTTGCGCGTTTGAGCCATTTTGCGTGCTTGAATGAAGGGATATGAACTTTCATAGACCTACCCCGCTAATCTCTGGGAAAATTGTATATTGGAGTGCTCAAACGGCATCGTGATCATTATTTCATACACTCCCACTTGAGCCGTTCCATTCCCGATGTCTAACGAAGTGCTAAGTGTTGGAGTCGTGCCCAAAATTAGGTGATTATTAAGTAGGTGATTAATGCCGTCTAACGTGAACTCCACAACGATGTCAAAGGTACCAGGTGATTCGGATTGGATGACCACTTCCTTATCTAACCACCCTTGACCTAACTTCGCATTGTCTACGGAACATAAGATATCGAAAGTAACATTTTCCACATTTATCGAGAAATTATAAGGGTTAGTGAGGCTTACCGTTGTACCAACTATGGGCTTTGCATTCTGGCCCTCGTAATGAGCCCCCATGTAATACCAATCGCCGTAGGTGCTATCCTCTCCACCGTAGAAAATCCTGACGTGATACTGATTATCGCCGATGGTTAAGAATGCGTCCGCGACCTCACCAAGCGGCGTGTGCGGCTCCGGGCCCACGAACCCTTCGCACGGAGAGTAAAACTCCCAGCCAGCACCCGTGAAAGCCGCTCTTATCGACTCTAAGCTCGACCTAACCACGATCGCATTTACGGGGTCTTGGTTGATGGTTTCTTTTTGTATGTCCATTGGGAGCGGGAGCGTTAGAGAACCTGGGGAAACATTAAACTCGAATACGGGAGCTGTGCCGTCGTTGGGGCTGACACAGTCCCTATTAGGATCGGCCGTATCGTAGTCGGGTGTAGAGCATCCTGCACAAGTGGGCCAGGGTGAATGTCCTTCATACGCACCTGCATTGCCCAAGTTTACGTGGCCGATAACATGCCCTAGGTCGTTTTCCAGCCTAGATTCCGCAGCCTCCCAGGAGCGGACATAGTGATCTGAGGGGTCAAATGGAATTGTATTCTCAAAGCGCAAAATATCGATATCTCCCACGCTCATCTCAGGAGACTCCGAAGTTAACCCCTCCAATGGATTAGGGTCCGGAGTTGCAACAGCTTGAAAATCCCAGCCATGAGCAATCAAAGCTACGAGGATTGGCCCGAGTATAAGGGCGATCGACAGCAGGATGAGCCCGATACGAAGGGTTCTTTCACCCATTGAGACCCTTTAAGATATTTTCAATTGATATTTAAACTAGCCGTACCCTATGTCGAGCCCGAGTTCACGGCGCAACCTATCGAGCTTTTTCCGAAGTTCAATGTCAACCCCACGTTCTCCGCCCGGTAGGAGCTCCTTTAGGTGCTCCGTGGATTCGGAATACCTCCCGATGCCCGAGGCGATTATGGCCCGATCTTTATGCTTTGGATGGGGCGATAATAGGCCAAATGGGATTGGATGCCCTTGCCCCATGAGCTCACGGATCTCATCGTCGACTCGCCTCGCCACTACCTTGACGCCCGCGCCCACCATCTCATATGGGCTCTTGAGCTCACCCTTGATCTGCCATAACCCGGCCTTAGGCCCATAGAAAAATAGGTCGCTGTAGCCCTTTGAATCCGTCCCTGCAAGCATCTGCCAACCCTGTTGCTCCTTACGGCTTCGCTGAAACCTCCGCCTCATCTCCTCCATTATTTCGGCTAACGATTTTGTCGTCATATCCTCACCAGAAGCGAATGTTGAAACTAGAGAACTCCTCTAGGTAGGACTCCCACTTGACCTCGACGTCCGTCACCCTGGCGCCGGGTGGGCCCTTCCTGCAAAAATCTAGCATCTGCTCCACCTTTCCCCTCTCCCCCTCGAAGACTGCCTCGACCTTTCCGCCGGGCGTATTTCGAACCCACCCCTTGACTCCAAGTTCTTCTGCCATGGCCTGAGTTTCGTAGCGGAAAAACACGCCCTGAACCCTACCGCTAATGTGAACGTGAGCTCGAGCCTTCATGTTCCCACTTTGTTTTTTGTGGCTCGAGAAGTTTAATTGTTATGTTAAGATCGGAAGTCTTCCTCAATCTGGAAATTTTTCCTTTATAAACCGCCTTCGGCTAATGGCGCGGCGGGAGGCTATGGATGAAAAGGGCCAGCTGATGGGCGTGCCGATAAAGCTCGTAATAAAGCTCGTAATGGCGCTTGTGATAGGCACGATGACTATGGGGATACTGATGCAGTTCGTCGGCACCGCTGAACGGACTATATTGAAGGACATGAAGGTGACCTTCAGCACCTCAGGCAATCGTCTCACAGTGAAGGTGTTCGACGCTCAGAGCGGCGATGATTTGGGCGGTGCAACGGTCGTGGTCAAGTATCCTGGAGGAATGAAGGCTCATACGCTCGGAGAACGCTCCAACCAGTACACCTTTAGCATCCCTGCGAGTGGCGCTGATTATATCATCACGACTGTACGGGTCACGCGCAGCGGATACATCCCTTGGGAGGGGGAGGTAGCGATCACAGCTTCCTAGTGGTGATACCATGGGGCCGCAGCGCGACGCTAAGGGCGTCGAAACTTTACCTACAGTACTCTTGATTGGTACCATACTAGGCGCCTGCACGCTCGGGATCGGCGCCAGATGCCTAGCAAACGTACGAAAACTCACGGATCTGCAGCAAGCTGTCGATGATTTCAACTCTCTCGTGGAGGGGACGAGGATTGTCAGCGCTGGAAGTGAAGGCAGCATTCAGCAGATCGAGCTTGACTTACCCACCGGCAGAATCGTAGCTAGAGGGAAACTCCTTCAGCTCGTGGTCGGTGATGAGATGCGGAGGAGTGAAGTCCTACCACTACCGATCCTCATCGATAATAGCGAAACCTGGGAGATTGCCGATGGAGGGTATGCAATCGAACTCCAGCGCGATAGCCGAGGGAAGTACTTCCTCGAGCTGCGGGAGCTCTAGCGATGGACGAGCGAGCCCTGCTTATCAACTTTCTCGTCTGCAAGATCGGAGTAGCCCTCGCCGCAATAACATTGATCGGCGCTGTGCTGGCGATGTCATCGAGCTTTGAACGCACAGTGAAACGGGATGAACTCAAGACAGTTGCCGATACTCTCGTGCAAGCAGTTCGAGCTATTGACAGCCTGCCTGGCGAGGTTTGGATCGCGCGCGAGCTACCAACAGTTGAGCAGCAATTTTGGATCGATATCGTCGGCACGTACGATAACATACAGATCGTCCGCATGACCATAGTTGGAAGTTAAATTTTAACGCCCCCCTCCAGAACCAAAAGAATAATAGTTCTTAAATCGGATAAGAGGTTAAAATCCAGCAAAGGGGGGTGAAATAATGCCAGAGACGGATCTTTATGGACGTGGGATAGCGAGCTTCGTGCTGGCGGTAATCGCAATAATCGCGGTATTTCCAGTTGCCTACCTTTTCGCAATATCTCCGAAGTTTGAACACGTCAATACGACTATTTGGGGTCTCGGCTTTATCTTCAGTATGTTAGCTATGATATTTTCTCAGTTCGGCAAAAATGGAAAAGGCCTTGGTGATGCGGGGGAATTGTTAGGCTCAACGGCATTGGCTGCTTACGCCATTATCGGGATAATTATGCTCATAATTCGCTGAGAACCGTCCCAGTGATTCTGGGGATCCACGTTTTCCTCTCGTTTCGGAGGTACTTGGCCAGCAATAAGGCTTCCTCGTTGATCAGCGTCTCCAAGGTCTGTTTAGAGCCGTGCCTTATCCTCGGCACCTCAACCCTGCCTTCAAGATAGGCGTAGAAGTCCCTCATCAAATCTTTAGTCAGGGAATCGTTCAGGTACTCCCTCTGCCCCTTGCGTCTTTTGGAGAAGCTTTCGCGCTTCATCACAAAATCCTTCTTACTCAGTTTCAGTTTCCCGCAGTACTGGATCAGAAAGTCGTCCGCGAGATAGCGATACAGCTCCATAAGGTCGCACACTAACGAGGGCTTCCCGAACTGCTCGGAATGTAAGAACCCCAAGTAAGGCTCAAGCTTGGCCTTCAGCACGGCTCTGTAAACCTTCCATTCCAAGAGCGTGTAAACCAAGTTGAAGATGTTATTCATCCCGTCATAGGCCTTGAATGTTTTTCGATATTGTGGTCTCATCCTGAACAGTCGGAAGATTTGTTTAAAGTATGTGCTTCCCTCTATCCCCAAGAGCCTCCTCCTCACATACCTCAAATCTTCAGAACCGATCCCGTTGATCCGCCCTTCGACAAATGTTAGACTACGGCGGGGCTTTAGGCCGTGTTTTTCCAGCGTCTGGTTTTGCCCCTTAATCTTAGCTAAAACGATCTGCTTGGCGATCTCCACCCCCTTGCCGTTCTTCAGAGCCTCGTACTGACAAATCCTCGTTCTAACGTGAGAATCGTCCTCCAAGTTTTTCAGCACGGCGACTGGCCGACCTTTCCTCGTCAATATCAAACAGTCTATCTCCCAGAAAGCGAGGGAGGCCAAAGCTCCCACGGAGACAAAGTTTCCAGACTTCAGAACCACCTCTCCGATCTCCTGTTCAAACTGGGGATACCTCTGAAAGTTCCCCTCTCGGTCTCTAACGATGTAACAGCCCTTCTCCATTCCGAGGTACGAACCGAATCCGTCCAAAACAATTTTCAGAATTTTAGTACCTTTCATCGCGTTCCACCTCTAATTAGGAATATACCTATGGGGGGTTATATACTTATAGGGGGTATATACTGTAGGTATATATCCGATGATACACTCAAAACGGTGTAGGGGTAAGCGTGAAACTTCCAAAGCTCAAGTGTTTGCGGTGCGGGCATTCGTGGATTCCGAGGAGCGAAAATTTACCGAAAGTTTGCCCTAACCCCAACTGTAAATCACCATACTGGAATAAGCCAAGACAAAGAAGGTAAACCCTGTTTATAGTGGGTTTTTGGATTACTTTCGACGACCTCGCCCAAAACTATTTAATACATTAATGCACAAAAATGTACGCTGGTACCCGGGTAAAACCGGGCCGGGATGGCTATCAGCTGGAAAAACAATGGAGAAAAGTAAAGGAGATAAAGCCATTTCGGCACGGAGAAAGCGAGAGCCCGAGCTTAACCTGCCTGTAAGAAAGCTCGCAGGGATAAGGCGAAGAAGGCGCTTGATTGAAGAAGTAGTTGAAGAAGCTATTCTCGATAACGGCACTTCGGGGCACAAGGGCAAACACCTTAACATAATTCCGACGGACAAATACAACCCTGCACGACTCGACCTCTGCACGATAGGCGAGTTAAGGTTTTTCTGTTATCCCTTCTCGATGAAGGAAAACAACTTGGACAACATTTACGTTTCTCTGAAAGGGCAAATAGCCCCGATCAGCCTGCAACACATGCGTCTCCTGCGCTGTTTGGCAAATAGAGGTCAAAGCGTCAAGCAATATGTCGAAAAAGGCTATCGAAACAAGCGACACATGCGTCGCTTTCAAATGCAGGTTTTAAAAGCCTCTAAAGCCGGATTAGAGCAAAAACTTGCTTCGCAAGAAATGAAAACCCTCTTAATTAAGGACAAGTTAGGTAACCGGCCTTGCCCGGTAAGGTCGTGAGGCCATGCCGAGAGAGAAAACCTACCGTATCAGCGTGTACGGCGTGGTGACTTTCAAAAAGCGCACACGTGTTAAGTCGTACTGGAGGGCCGGGACTAAAGTCAAAAGCCATTATCGAACCACAACAGCAACCGAGCAACGAAGATGGGACTTGAAGGGTACGAAGCCTGAGCTATGGGCGGCGGTGCGCTACATAAAACGAAGGAGGGCCGCACCCAAGGTTAGACACAAGCGCATAAGCGCAAGGACGTTTTTGAGGAACCCCGACAAGTGGATTGACATTTACGAGATGGAGGGCAGGGCGGAGAGCTAATGAAGCCCAAGCTGGAAACCCCGATAGTCGGCTTTACATCAGATAAAATCGTAATGCTCGACCTCGACAGGATGAACGACCACACCGCCGTTAGAATATGTCAGTACATCGTCAAGCGCTGGAAACTCGGCGGCTACATTTTGCTGAACTCATCGAGAGGAAATTATCAAGCCTTGTTCGATAAACACACTTACTGGAAAAACGTAATGCGGATTTTGTTCAGCATGGTTTTCAAATACAGGAAGAATCCAAAACTGCAAGGCTGGTGCATCATGCAGGCCATCAAGGGATTGTGCACCCTGAGGATTTCAAACAAAGGTAAGAAGGCCCCGCCCCACATAGTCGCCCAAGTCGGAACCCAGAACAGGGCCATAAAAGAATACCTCGAAGTCAGAAAATCCCTAAGGTATTAAATACCAAAATCTTCTAGATTCACATAAAAATATTTAAACACAGTTTAAAAGTGGGGTTGGATTATTGAGATAATTTAAAGGTAAGGATGGATTATGTGTATATAACATGATAACATGAAGCATTCAAAAGAGGAAGAGAAAAATATTAATCACCTGCTTAAACGGATCCTTGAAATCTTAGGGATACCAGCAATTCTTTCGGTTGTTGCCTTGATAATTTTTTTCAATTTCTTGGAGTTAGAACTAGAACAATGGGATTTATTTCAAATGGTAGTGGCAATAGCAACTGCTTCGGCTGTCTTGATAATCCCCATCACCCTCAGAATCAATTTCTACCAAGAAAGGCATACTACGGCTGTGATTGCATTAAGTAAGCCCAACTTGAGAAAAAAGGATGAAGAAGTGTGGGAAGAGGGAAAGAAAACATATAACCAACAAACCCGAGATACGGTTAGTTCTTTCGTTCTTGCTGCATCATGTGCTATTGGTTCCTTTATTACTCTTCTGATATATATCTACACAAATAAAATAGAACTTTTAACAATTGCTTCTATAGTTGGTTTAATTCTTTTGATAAGTTCGTTGATTTATCTAATCTGGCCATTTCTTCGGCCTTACATTAGCTTCAAAAAAGGAAAAAAGGCGGGGTAGATCTAACTACCCACACTTGCCGGTAAGTTTTCTCTAAATAAGTCGGCTCATATCTCTCTTTCTCCCCTCTCAAATGGTTTTGGGGTTTTGGGGGTTAAATTTTAACCCTAATTTTTTGATGCATTTTATTCTATATTTTCCAAACATCAATCGAATTTTAACAATCGATTTTTAACTTTTTTTGATCCCGATTATTCCCTCTCCTTTTTCCAAGAGTCTTCCAGCACAATTCCTGCATACATTTACCAGCCTTTCACTGTCCCAGAAGTAAAAGGATTTATCATTTTTGTCGATTATATTGCAACAGAGGGCACATTCTCGATAAGTTTCTATTTCTATCTCCTCTGCCGTAGCTACCATCTCAAACTACCCTTTTTTCAATTCTTTTCTCACTCGCGCTGATTGGGGAAACCACCTGCGGTGATTGCCTTCTATTACCCCAGGGTGGGACAGGGGAATCTCCCATTCTTCCTCAGTCGCGCCCCTTCGGATTACCAAACGGGCTCCATTATTGACAACTTTTTTGCCCCTGATTTCCACTTTTTTTGGGTTTGGAATGTCCATCCCGTTTAAGGGCTTGATGGATCATTTTTTTATGATTTATGAAACTATCCTCCATGTTTTTAAGGTGGGTTTTTATGCACTTATGCAGCGTCGAAATGCAACACTCCGTGAAACGGCTTTGCACAATAATTGATTTTCTGCACAATAATTGCCCTGATCGCATACAAATGGAGTAAGAAAACTGAATATACGCTTTTAAATTAACAATGACAATATCAAAAAAACGCTCATTTTGCTTAAAAAGCCTATGGTGCGGAGGACGGGACTTGAACCCGCGACATCCGGATATCCACGTCCCTTACTGGGAACTTCAGTTTTGCCCGTTTGAGTGTGCCCAAACGGCCGGCACTCTCCCAGCTGAGTTACCTCCGCACCATTTCTATAAGAGCTAAAGAATAGTTTAAGTATTTACGCTTTCTTTGGATGCGAAAGGGAGAGAGCACCAAAAGTAATCAAAAATTTTATTTAACATGAGCTCAATTGTGGCTAGGTGCTGAGATGGAAGGACATGAAGATCGCATCGAGCACATAGAAGTCCGGGGAGACATGACCGTCGACGAGCTCGTGCGAGAGTTCGGCAAGTCGGGAGTCTTCAGCGCCGGCCGAGTGGCGGAGGCGGCTGACATCTTTTATGAGATGATCTCGAACAAGGATGTAACGACTTACCTCGGCCTAGCCGGAGCGCTGGTGCCAGGCGGCATGCGGCAGGTCATTTCCGATCTCGTCCGTGATCGAATGATTGACGTGCTCGTGACGACGGGGGCGAACATGGTTCACGACATGATCGAGGCATTCGGTGGCGCGCACTTCCGGGGAAGCGCTGACGTGGACGATATGGAGCTCCATAGGCAACAGATCGACCGGATATACGATGTTTTTCTTCACGAGAGCGAGTTCAAGAAGTACGACGAGCACTTCTTCAGAATCCTAGAGGACATTCCCTCGAAACAAATGTCGATCCGCGAGTTTTTGTATGAAGTCGGCAGACGCATTGAGGATCCGAATTCCATCCTGCGCGCGGCCGCAGACGAGGGCATCCCAGTTTTCTGCCCAGCGATAGAGGACTCGTCGATAGGTCTGGACGTGTGGGTTTTCAAGCAGGCGTACGATCTCAAAGTCGACGCATTTGCGGACCTGAATGAATTTCTCACCATCGTGCGTAGAGCCAAGCGCAATGGTGCAATGTTGCTGGGCGGCGGGACGCCAAAAAACTTCATCCTGCAGGCGATGGTGATGGTAAAGCGAGGCGGCTACGATTACACCGTCCAGGTCACCATGGACAGGCCAGAGCCAGGAGGTCTCAGCGGGGCGACGCTTGAGGAGGCTAAGTCTTGGGGCAAGGTCAAGGGACAAGCAAGGGCGGTTCAGGTCATAGGGGATGCCAGCGTTATTTTCCCAGTAATGGTTGCAGCCGTGCGGGAACGCTTGACTAAGTCGAAAAGCAGGCGATAGCGGTTTTGGAGATGGCGATAAAAGTTGGCTGTTGCGGCTGGGGTTTCTATCGCGGCGGCCTTAAGGCTTACATAAAAAAATTTTCGCTCGTCGAGGTTCAAAAGACATTTTACAAATTACCAATGGTTAGAACCGCGGAGCGATGGCGGGCCGGGGCGCCTAGGGGCGTTGAGTTTGCAGTCAAGGCTTGGCAGGCAATCACTCACTTGCCGATGAGCCCGACTTGGCGCCGCTCAGGGCTGCGGGTGACGGAGGCCCAAAAGGACAAATATGGATGGCTTCGTCCGACGAAGGAGAACCTCGAGGCCTGGCGACGGACGAGGGAGATCTGCAACGCGCTCGACGCGAAAATTTGCCTCATCCAATGCCCACCGAACTTTAGGTGCACGCCTGAAAACACCGCAAACATGAAAAAATTTTTGAAGAAGATTGACCGGGGCAAGCTCGAGCTCGCATGGGAACCTCGCGGGGATTGGAAGGATCACCCCGATGAAGTCAAGCGGCTATGCGATGAGCTCGATTTAATTCACGTCGTCGATCTTATGCGGCGGGAGCCTTTGTCCAAGCACCCGATCGCGTACACCAGGCTGCACGGGCTGAACCCCAAGGAGTACGACTACCGTTACGATTACTCGAGGGAAGAGCTGAGGCGACTTGCGACCAAGGTCCGGGCGTTAGCGGAGCAACACCCTCAGGTCTACGTAATGTTCAACAACACCGAGCTCCACAAGAATGCCCAGCAGTTGATGGAGATCTTGAGGGCTTGATTTGGTCAGCAATTTTTCCTGTTCCCGTAAAGAAGACTGGCGGGCCCGCCGGGATTCGAACCCGGGTTACAGGCTCGCTGCCCTTTCAGACCGCAGGCCTGCGTCTTATCCAAGCTGGACCACGGGCCCAACTACACGTATGCTGTCGCTCAAATAAAATCCACGCGATAGGCAAAAGCGTTAAAGTTAGTCCGGGTAAAGATAGTGGGATTACAATGGTAAATATCTGCACCTCATGCAATCGCGAGATAGCCCAGGGCGAGCGAGGGGTTAAATTTCCCTGCCCAAGCTGCAGCAACTTCGAGATCTGGCGCTGCGAGAAGTGCAGGAAGTTGAGCAACCCCTACGCCTGCCCAAGCTGCGGCTTCAGGGGACCATAGGTGATAATGTGGGGGAGGTGGCCGCTACAGTCCGCTTGATGCCGGAGAGCGCCGACGTCGATCTCAAGCGCCTTGAGGCTGAGGTCAGGGCACGGGTCAAAGTGCACTCGGTCGAAAGGGAGCCGATAGCATTTGGCCTTGAAGCACTTCGCATCATCGCGGTCATCCCCGATGCGGCAGGTGGAACGGATCCACTTGAGAAGATTTTGTCCGGCATTTCTGGCGTCGGTAACGTTCAGGTAGTTGATGTTCGTAGGCTTTTGTGAGGTCTTTTTATGCCCGCTAGGCGAGGGCCGGTCATCCTCGGCAAGTTTGGCATAGGTTGGTGCATGAGCTGCAATTTGCCCTTGCTCGGCAAGACATGTGATAGGTGCGGCTCGTCCGCGTCAGCTGTGGCGCTTACGCCTCCGGGGGATGCGAGACCCGCTTTCCAAGGCGATCTTGAGCTCCTTCGCGCCACAGTTGCCCGACAGTTTGGGCCCCAAGCTGCCGAAGAGCTTTTTCCCCAGGACAAGCTGGTCGTGCTCAACCGTGTGCCCGCTCTGGACAGGGCAGATGAAGTCATCTTGGACGGCTCGGTGATCGGTCTTTTTCGTTTCGACCCACGCAGGCTCATGCTAGAGTTTCTGCTTAAACTTGAAGGTGCTCGCCGGATAGCTCTCGCGGGCGGCAAGAATTGGGTTCGCGTCGACGAGGGTGCAGTCGAGCCCATCATCGACGGTTCAAGCGTGCTCGCGCCGGGCATTACCGACGTTGATCCGGCGATCGAGGCGGATGAAGAGGTCCATGTTCTCGACCCTCGTGGTCAAGTGATGGCGGTTGGTCGATCTAGGATGAACGCTCGCCAAATTGTAGCCGAACGTCATGGCATGGCAGTAAAGGTACGCAAGAGCGGGCGGCCGATTGAGGCGCAGATCCTGCCAGGGGGCCAAACTTGGGACAAGGCGGTCGATGCTAACCGTTTGACGTTGCACAGCTATGAGGCTCGCGCCAAGCGGTTCATAGAAAAGGTTCTACAGGGGCATCAAGATAAACCGCGCGCGGTGGCCTTCAGCGGGGGGAAAGACAGCTTAGCGACTTTGTTGCTCGTCAGGGATGTTGTCGAGGATCTTGAGGTGTTGTTCGTCGATACCGGCTTGGAATTCTCGGAGACGATTGATCACACGAAGAGAATTTTGGAAGAACTTGGGTTGAGACTTGTGATCGAGTCCGCGGGGGATGCCTTTTGGCAGGGCTTCGAGCATTTCGGTCCCCCTGGGCGGGACTACCGCTGGTGCTGCAAGACGTGTAAACTTGGGCCGACCGCGAAGCTCATACGAGAGCGGTTCCCGGGCGGCTGCATCACTTTCTTGGGCCAGCGCAAGTACGAGTCCGACCAGCGGCATCGTCAGGCTCGTGTATGGGAAAATCCCTGGGTGCCCGGGCAGATCGGCGCAAGCCCGATCAAGGATTGGACTGCAATGCACGTCTGGCTTTTCATCCTCTCCCGTGGTGTCGAGTTCAACCCACTCTACAAAAAGGGCCTCGAGCGGATAGGCTGCTGGCTCTGCCCCGCCTCTAAACTTTGGGAATTCAATTTTGTAGAGCAACAGCATCCGGAGCTCTGGAGGAGGTGGCAAGGGGCGCTGCGAAGATGGGCGAACGAGGAAGGGTATCCAGAAGCTTGGCTTGAGCACGGTTTCTGGCGCTGGCAGGAGTTGCCCGAAGGGCAGTTAAAGCTGGCAGAGGAGCTCGACCTCAAGCTCGAGCCTGTACCTAGACATGTCGAGACGATGAGTTACAAGATCGCAGCTGGTTTCAGCCCTTGCGAGGATGGTCGAACGTCAATTGAAGGGAGCTTCAACTGCTCGCTCGATAATCTGGGGCGTGTCGCGAATATGCTCACCACTCTGGGCGAGGTCAAACTTTCGCAAAAGCTCGGCGTCGCGAAGGTTGACATGCACAGCGTGGATGCTAGCGTCTACCGCACGGGCAGGTTCAGGGTGATCGCGCGGGATGAGAAAAGTGCCACGCATAACGTCGATCAGTTGGTAAAGGCGGTCACTCGAGCGGAGCGATGCGTGGGTTGTGGGGTCTGCGTGAGCAGGTGCTCGGAGGGCGCTATTTCACTCGTCGACGGGCGCGCGCGGATAGACGAGACATGCACGGGCTGCGGCACCTGTTATGAATATTGCCCGGCACTATTCTTTAGATAACCCTTTAGGCACAATTGACCATCTTCCTAAGGGAAAAGTGAATGAGGGTGAGAGATCCAGCAGAGCGGATCACCATCTTCGCTATGGTGGTGACCACAGCCCTGGGAGGGACGGAGCTTCTAGCTGGTTTGCTATCTGGTAGCATCGCATTCATTGCCGCGGGTGTCGACGCTTTTTCAGATACGTTCACATCTATCGGTGTCTTTGCGGGGCTGCGCGTGTCAAAACGCCCGCCGGACGCGGGGCATCCCTATGGGCATCGCCAAGCTGAGACCTTGGCTTCAATGGCCCTCGCCGTTGTGTTGCTATTTGCAGGCATCAGGATCGCGTACTCAGCTATTGAGAGGCTTCGCCTGGGCGTGGCAGTTCAGGCGACACCTGAGCTCTTCTTGCTCGCTGGCTTGGCAATTTTTCTGTTGGGGGCTCTCGCCCGTCAACAAATCCGTGTGGGCAAGCGAACGGGAAATCTGTCTGTTGTCGCCGATGGCTATCACACGCTGTCCGATTCAGCCTCTGCCCTTGCGGTTTTAGTTGGGTTGGTATTCGTGAGGGTGGGATACCCTGTTGTGGATCCCCTTATCGCTTTGGGAATATCCGTTATCATCGCCACATGGGGCCTGATTATAGGGCGCGATGCATTGAACATTCTCATGGGGACAAGTCCTGGGCAAGAGGTCATGGATGAGATCAGAAAAGTCTGCAGGGACGTTCCAGGCGTGCTGAGCTGTCATAGATGTCGCGCACGCCGCGCTGGCTCCAGAATCTTTGCGGACTTACACGTACTCGTCGATCCGAAGATGAGCATCACGGACGCTCATGAGGTAGCGACGCAGGTTGAGCGCCGTCTGAAGGCAAGGGTTAAAGGGTTAGTCTCCGTGGTTGTGCATGTCGAGCCCTGTGGAGGGAAGTCAAGTGGTTAAGGCAGTCAAGCAGGTCAGGGACGAAATCCCATTTTTGCGGACCGGTGTTATCTATCTCGACAATGCAGCGACGACGCCCACGCCGCAGCCCGTGCTGGATGCGATGCTCGAGTATTTCAGGGAGTACGGCGCCAACGTCGGCCGCGGCCTGTATCGCACCACGCGCCGAGCGACTGAGGAGTTCGAGGCCACCCGAGCTAAACTCGCTAGGGTCGTAGGATCAAAACCGGAGGAAATTGCATACACAAAGAACGCGACGGAGGCGATAAACATAGTCGCCCGGGGCTTGAAGCTGCAGAAGGGGGACAAGGTCGTGACGACCGTACTAGAGCACCACAGCAATCTTATCCCTTGGCAGCGACTCGAGAGGCAACGGGGCATCAAGCTTGAGTTGGTGCGCGCCACGCCCGAGTGCTTGATCGATCCGGAGGAGATTGAGGGGGCGATCGATGAGAACACCAAGCTCATAACGATGATCCACGTTTCAAATGCTGTGGGCAGCATTCAGCCAGTTGAGGAGGTGGGAAAGCTCGCGGCTGAGCACGATTTGTTCTTTCTCGTCGACGCTTCCCAGGCGGTCGGTCACATGCCCGTCGATGTCAGGGGGATCGGATGCGATTTCCTCGCCGCTCCAGGACACAAAGGCCTACTTGGGCCCCAGGGGACGGGCTTCCTTTACGCGCGCGAGGATCGTCTCCCCGAGCTTGAGCCACTTTTGTTAGGTGGCGGCATCGTCGAGAGCGTCGAGGAGCATTCCTGCAAGTTGGTCCCGCCTCCCCAGCGCTTCGACGCAGGCACACCCAACATTCCTGGCATCATCGCGCTCGGCCGCGCTGCCGAGTATGTGCTCGAGATAGGGCTCGAACGCATAGCCGAGCGGGAGCGGAAGCTGACGCGGCGGATGCTTGGGATCGAGGAGCTTGAGCGGGTCGAGGTCTACGGCCCTCGCGATATCGGGCAGCGTGGGGGTGTTGTAAGTTTTAATGTTAAGGGGATGGACCATCACGATGTTGCCGCGATGCTCGATGAGCTAGCCAACATAGCCGTCCGCTCTGGCCATCACTGCGCCGCGCCGACGATGGACCACCTCGGTGTTGAGGGGACCGTGCGGGCCTCGGTGCATTACTATAGCCTCGAGGAAGAGATCGAAAAGTTCATCGGGGTGCTCGGACAAATAGCGCGCGAATTTGGGGGTTAATGCTTCAATTGGCTTGGTTCAGCTTTGCACATAAACTAAGCCTTCTCTGAAATTTTCATCGACTTTATGTGCAAGAAGTCGACTTTATGTGCAGAAACCAGTTTTTCTGACTTTATGTGCAAAGCCGCTTGGTTCGAAAGTTTAATATGAAGGAAACCAATCTCCTTGAGGAAAGTGTATGTCAAAAGTTTACGCAATAATTTCTGGGAAGGGCTTCCGAATTTCGTTCGCCCTTTCCCGCTCGTCGTTGAGGCGGTGCTGGGTTCGATTGATGGGAAAGTTTATTTGATCGAAAAACTTAATAAATGTAGAAGGATGCTAGGAGGGGCCCATTTTGGGACTGAGGAGGAACAAGGTAGAAATAGTGGGGGGAATTTTATCTCCACAGCGGTTGATGGCATCGGAAAGACGGCGATCGTCTACCGCACGAATCTGAGCTTCGCCCGAGCGGAAAAATACATCGATATGCTCTTGAAGGGGGGTCTGATAAGCGCCTTGAGCGGATCAAAAGTGAAGTACCAGACCACGGATAAGGGACTGAATTTTCTGAAATTATGCAAGAACTTGAAAGAAGTGGCGGATCTATCTATTTCGTAGGCATTCTAAGGAGCCTGAGACCAAACCTCGTTATCCTAAAGCTCTTCTCGACTAGGT
>Ga0111211_123_pt1 | contig 16168 bp, 14 predicted proteins | sample DeeMarSWOR152_54_FD_80393 | JGI IMG/M metagenome (GOLD analysis project Ga0111211, IMG submission 80393) | Hadesarchaea archaeon DG-33-1 | reverse complement strand
GGATGACCCTAGAAGCCCGGGCAGCCCGTTCAGGGAATCGCACCAGCCCGGTTTATCGGCCTCCATTTCCATTCCAATTCCTTGCGGGTCAAGGGTGGCGATTCGGTTTGCCGCGATGGAGAGGAGCTTTATCAGAAGGTTGGTTTGGTAGATGCGGCCGCGGCCTTGTTTGGTTCGCACCCGAGTAGGATACTCCGAGCGGCTCTTGATCATTTGGAGTTTTTCTGGGTCGCGGGTTACCGCACCGTACTGCCTGATCTGTTCATCTACCAGCACGTATTTTTTATCACGAGGCAGGATGATGTCAGGGTCATCGTAAAAGATGTATCTATTGCGATCGATTAAGAGCTCTTCAAGTCTTTCCGGATAGATCGCCAAGAAATTATCAATCAGATCGAGGTTGTAGGTCCAGTGGTCCACCCAGAATCCTTCGTGTAAATCGCCGACATCATTTTGCCGGCAGAAAAGCAGGAGTTTTCTCAAAATCTTTTCGTAATCTCTGGGTTTTCGACTTTTCTCCAGTTTCATGATGAATTCGCCTGGGGTAAACGGGTGGCTGACCATCTCGAGCAGTTCATGGAATAACTTTTCCTCTTTGGCGACACCTTTCAACCATTTTTTGAGCCCAGCGATATCCTTGGCGGTGTAAGTCAGGCCAGTGACCACCAAGGGGTTGTAGGCGTCTTCCTGAAGCAGGTTGAGGAAGGTGACTATGTTCGAGTCCCCCACTTCTGGGAAGAACCAGACATCGGTTCGGCGGTTCTGGTTGACATCGCGATAAAACCCGTTTCCTTGGGAGAGATATGTGGGTTCTAGGATAAAGTGGTGATAATCTCTCTCCAAGTCTCCGTGCTTTCGAGTGTAGAGATAAAAAATACTTTTTCCTCCAGCCATGCCGAACACCAGAGGCATGCCTCCCCTAATCACATTATCCAGGAAGTTCTGCTGGCAGTATTGGTCGAACTCCGGGGAGCTCGAGACTGTGAATGCATGATTTTTGATCCTTTCGATGATCTTTCGGTTCTCCTCACGTTTGCGGCGGAGAAAGTCTTTTTTTCCGATGGATCTTAAAAGGTCGCACAATTTTTCCTCATCGGGAACATTGCCGACCAACGAGTATAAGGTGATTTCCCCGCCTGCGGCCAAGTTCAAGGAGACGGCGGTGAAGGCGCAGGGGGTGCGGTTTTCCTGAACCTGTTTCGTCATCAGCAAATCTTTGACGGATTTCTTTTCAAAAATCCATGGATAATCATATGTTTCCGATTCACCGAAGACTACGGACGGATCAACGATGAAATGATTTTTCAAGATTTTGTTTTCCTTGCCAAGGAGGCCTAGATAAAAATTGCCCGCGAGGATTTTTCCGATTTGGGGGACATCCTCCGGCGTCTGTTTTAGGCGGAAAATTGGAATGCCGTTTATATGTGTCACGCTCATCATGCCCTCGATGTGCCGGGCGATGAACTTGACATGTTTTTGGTTCAGGCCATAGGGCAGGATCCGTGGGAGGCCGTCGATCAACTCTAGTTTGATTGGATGGCCCATGAGGTTCTTTATCCTCAATTTCCTCACGAGGGCCGCCACCGGCTGGCTGACCAGGGGAAAATAGACCACGTTTGTTTCTATCCCAAGTTCGGCGTTTACGTCGCTGATTTCCAGTTCTTCTGAGGAGACAATCATCTTCTGTTTGATTTTTTTCTCGTTTCTCTGGAAGGGTTCGTAGAGCTTGCCTTTGATTTTTAAGAAGGTTCGGAAACCCTGTTGCCCCACGAGTTGAAGTGCCTTGTTAAATGAGTAGAATTCGAGAATCGCATGATCTTTATCCCTCACGCCCATGCTGCAGATGCCCTGCCCCCTGCTGACGTAGTAGACCCACATTGGGATCCCCCATTTTCCCCCTATCCCGGGTAAAAAATTTGAGAACGATTTAGCCCAGTTGTAGTTCTCCACGACGAAGCGGTACCGTGGGTCAAGATAATATCTGATGGGTTGTTGGTTCATGCTAACCCTCTATCATTCGAGCATTCAATAATAAAAAATAATCGCGCTCGGGAACTCTTTACCCCAATAATTTTGTACAATTGAGCTCGGTTCTAATCATTAATTCAACGCCCCGAGTCCTCCCTCCAAAGCTCTCGATGCTTTCTTATGAACTGTCCAAGCAGTTCAGCGCACTTCCTGCTCCGGAGGTTCACCACTCGCACCCCGTGCGCCCGGAGGAACCGCTCCGTCCCTCGATAGTTCAGGTTCTCCCCGACGACCACTCGCTTTATCCCGATATGGACGATGGCCCCCGCGCACATGTAACACGGCATCAGGGTGGAGTAGAGGACAGCCCCCCGGTAGTCCTTGATCAGCCCTGCGTTCCTGAAGCAGTCGATTTCGGCGTGGAGAATCGGGCTCTTGAGCTGTACCCTCCGGTTCCGCCCCCAACCGATTATTCTGCCCTTTCGGACAAGGACGGCCCCAATGGGGATGCCTCCCTCACGCAGACCTTTTCTAGCCTCCTTCAGGGCTTCCTTCATAAACTGGTTCATTTGACGATCTCGGGAATCAGTTGGTTTCGTTTTATACATAGTTGTCGTGATTATACATTAACAATTTTTATTTAAGGATTTAAGACAAAAAAGACGCGATTGTCATGAAGGTGGCGTTCATAGACTGTAGCATAGCTGGCGTTTCCGGCGACATGTTTACGGCAGCGTTCATCGATGCCGGTGCACCCGCTGAAAAAGTCAAAAGGGCGATGATAGCTGCTGGGAAACCCTTCGGTGACATCAAGGTTTCGATAAAGCGCGTGAGCGTGAGCGGCGTCGGAGCCACCCGCGTAGATGTGACGACCCATGATGATGGAGGACGCAACTACTTCGATATAGTAAGAAAGCTCAAGGGCCTCTCCTTGTCGAAGGAGGTTAAGGCCGCATCCTTGGAAGCGTTGGCAGAACTCGCCCGCGCCGAGGCCAAAGTTCACCGCAGGAAACTCGATCGGCTCGTTTTGCACGAGGTTGGCGCAGCAGATGCAATAGCTGATATCGTCGGATGCTGCACCGCCGCTCACGAGCTTGGGCTATTCGATCGAGAAGTTCTAGCTAGCGAGGTTGCAGTGGGACAGGGTCTGACAACTTTCGCTCACGGTAAATTACCGCTGCCTGCACCAGCGACCCTTGAAATTTTGAAGAACGTTCTCATCCGCGGAAAGTCCATCGATGCCGAGCTGACGACACCCACCGGCGCTGCCCTGATCAAAACGATTGCTCACAAATTCACGAGAGCATACCCGGCGATGCGAGTTGAGGCCGTGGGTTACGGTGCCGGCGCCCGGGAGCTTAAAGATGTTCCAAATGTTATGCGCGTCTGCCTTGGCGAGGTGAGCGAAATTTCACTCGAGCTTCAAGAGATAGGCCTGTTGGAAACGAACGTCGATGATATCTCCGGGGAGGTCATAGGCTACACGATCGAGAAACTGCTCGCGGAAGGTGCCCTAGATGCAAGCGCGACGCCTATGCTCATGAAGAAGGGCAGGCCGGGATTCCTCATCCGCGTGATAGCCAAACCAGGCGATGTTGAAAGGCTCGCTAGGCTGTTGATGTTACACACGGGCACGCTCGGCGTCAGGGTGATGCCGATTGCGCATCGCTACGTGCTTCAGCGCGAAAGCTTTCCCATTGATGTTAAAATTGGCGGGCGGAAGTTCAGGGCTAGGGTGAAGGTCGCGAGGGAGCGGGGCAAACTCTTCGGCCTATCTGCAGAGTACGAGGATGCCCGGAAAATCACTGAGCGGACCGGCCTCTCACTGCGGGAGGTCATCGGTAGAATAGAGGAGGCCGCGAGACGCAGGATAAAGTGATTCGCTTAAATCAATTGCGGCAGATTTAATCCAGAAGATGCTACTTGGTGTTTCAACTGAGGAGTTGAAAAGTCACGCTCGAACTTTCAAGTGGGGACTTGAAAATTGGGAAAAATGGGGTGCTTGTCGGGCCATAAATAGAATCGGTTTTAACTGGGGGGTTGAAAAGGTGGGAAATTAAGTTTGATGTTTAAACTGGGGAGTTGATCAACTGGGGGGGTTTAACTGTTGACCTAATTTTCTATCAAAACTTCCCCATTGGTTTAATTGGGAGTTTAAACTGGTGGACCCCAAAGTTGCAGCCCAAATCAAGTTTTTCCCTTATAAGCGACCTTCCACCAAAACTGATCCGATGATTGAATGGCCCCAAAAATTAGGAAGAAGATACCCTGTAGGCTTACATTTGTGGGTTTGGCATGCTTTCTTCTTTTATTGGTTGGCATAGTTACGGCTGTTAACAATAACTCGAAATCTTCTAGTTTAGGGTCACATCCGCCGCGCATTGAGAGGCGAGGGCTGGTGACGCAGGTGATGGACGGCGACACCATAGTAATAAGTGATGAACGCGTGAGACTCGTCGGGATCGACACGCCAGAGCTCCATCCGACTCCCGAACCTGGAGCCCTCGAAGCCAAACAGTTTGTTGAGGAGCTGTGTTTTGGAAAAGAGGTTGGCTTAGATGTGGATGATTTGGAGCCTAAGGATAAGTATGGCCGGACTCTGGCGATCGTTTACGTGAACATGGATAACAGCTGGGTAAACTTGAACGCTGAGTTATTGCGCGTGGGGCTAGCCGAGATATTATACATTCCACCGTCCGAGTTCAACCCTTATCGTTGGCTTGAAAGCGAGAACTAGACAAAAATATTTTCTATAAGATTGCTCCAGCCAGAAACGCTAACATGCCGAATCCCATGCCCACCTTACATGCAAGCGAGGCTCGACTGGCAGCTTTGGATTTTTGACTCCGCGCCACGATGGCCGCTGCGCCGATGAAGATCAGGACAGAAAGTATGACGGGCGCGAGGTAGACTACATCGAACAAATCTAGCAAGTAGGGCAAGGGCGAGAGAGCTACCGCCGCCGCTATAAAAACTATAGCTAGGGCAGCAGCTGCGCGAGTTCCATGGCGTAGGGGGAATGTTTTCAACCCGATTTTTTTATCACCTTTCATGTCTTCGATGTCTTTGATTAACTCACGTCCAATTGTAGAGAGCGCAGCCATGGCCGCAAATATGCTCACTGACTGGAGACTTATTGCCTGAAGTCTTGGCACATTTTTCACAGCTAATCCGCCGAAGAGGAGTGTGGAGCCGACGAGGTAGCCGATCGTCAGGTTGCCGATCAAGCCAAGGTGCTTGAGCCTAGCCGAGTAAAAAGCCAGCACCAGGGAGTTCACGATGGCGAGAATTATGCACGGTGTGCCTAGCGGAATGGCGAGGAGCACGCCTATCATGAATAGGGATCTGCCTGTAGCGAGCGCTTGCCCAGGTTCAAGCCTGCCCGAGGGTATCGGGCGCCCAGGTCGGTTTATAGCATCTATTTTTCGATCGCAGTAATCGTTGATCGCATTGCCCCCGCCGCAGATTATCACGGCAACGATGAACGCTAATGCAGCTTGTGGCAGTGGTATGTCGCGGGAGATGACGGCGACGATCATTCCTACTAGCACTGCTACGCCGGCGAGCAGGCAGTTATGTAGTCGAACTAACTCAAGCGAGGCTGGCAGCCGCATGAAATCTCCTTTATAAATTACTTTCGGTGGCCTCTCTCCTGGAAACCCGTTTAAACTGATTTTCCTCCTCTTAAAATAGCATGGATGGTGACGGCATTGATATCGTCCGTAGAGAAGTTATCATCATTTCAAGAGTGCGCCGAACTTGAGAACACGTTAGTCGGCATAGCTGAGCGGATTCTTGAACAGAATGAGAGACGACGTAGGGTTGCGGAGGCGCTTCAAAAGCTCAAGGGGCGCATCGATCTCACGCGAGTTGATGAGTCCGAGGTGAAGGAGGTAATGGAACCAAGTTTCATCAAGGCCGTTGAGAGAGACGGGCTCGAAAATGTGGTAGTGGCTGGAATTGACGGCGGAGTGCTCAGTCAGCAACTGCATGGGCTCGACCTAATCCTCGTGCGTGCGGTTGCCGCGATATTTCACTACTCAGGCGGAGAGCTCTCAGCGGCTGAGTATTCCCCAGGTAGCGTGCCTTCCCCTCGCCTGATAAGCGCTACCGAACCCCTCGACGCCCGTGAACTGGAGCTCATCATCGGCGTGGAACGCCAGTTGGCCGAGCTCAAGCTCGCGGTCCAAGCGCTCAGGACAAAAAGCCCGGATGTTCTATTGTTGGACGGTTCGATCGTGTCGCAGTACGTCGATCGCTTTTCGCACGGCTCTAGGCTAACCAAGCTTTACGGCAAGCTTATGGATGCTTTCTCTGAACTCTATCGCTCATGTACGGAAACGGGGGTCCCGCTAGCAGGTGTAGTCAAGGATAGCCGTAGCGCACGCTTTATAGATATTTTCAGGCGCAAGGTGTTGCCAAGTCTTGAAGGTGGGTTACCATCGGATGAGGCTTTGACGTTTTCAAAAAATATGGAGATATTAAATAATTCTCGCGACACGGTCCTGCTCGATCATGTACTGAACGTGGGCGAGCGGAGCTTCACATTTAGCTACGCGGGAAATCCAGCCAGCGCATTAAGAGATCTTGATGGATGGGGTTCAAAGATCTTCGCCTTCTACCTCAAAACAGTGCCTTACGACCGTCCACTACGGGTCGAATTCCTAGATTTGAATGTTGGACAATCTAGGATCGCAGATCGAATTGCATCGCTTGTCTACGCTTTGTCTGCACATCACGCCGCGTTTGGCCTGCCTTCGGTGCTTATAGAGGCGGATGTCTGCGCTCGACTTTCCGAGGAGGACCTCGATATGGTGCGAGATAGCATTACCGCCCGCCTTGGCCCGTTTGCACCCATGGACCTCAGGCGGCACATGATCCCATTTTAGGTGAGACAAATGGAACTGGGAACCGTCATCACGACCGGCGAGGGTCCATCGCCAACCGAGTTCTCCTTCGTCGTCACGATGAATGGACGTGGCATACCCGTTCGCCGGGGGCAGTTCGTCGAGCTCGAGACTGAGGAGGGCAAGGTGATCGCCTTCGTCACAAATATCATCAAAACTAATCGGTACTTCATGCGGGCGGAATCTGTGAAAGAATATGAACGAGGCGGCAGACCTTTGAGGTCGGTTTTCCCAGCCGATCGTTGGGAATACATCATCGCTGACGCTAGGGCACTAGGCGTGCAGGCTGAAAACGGCTTGGAGCGGACTAGTTTTCCTCCATCACCGGGTCAGAAGGTCTATGAAGCTGATCCAACGACCCTTGCGCGCTTTCTCGGTTTGGACTCGAATAATGGGGTCGAGATAGGCCACCTGCGATATCATAACCTACGCGTAAAGCTCGACCTGACAAAGTTGCTGCGAAAGCATGTGGCGATCCTATCGATGAGCGGTGGAGGAAAAAGCTACACATCGAGCGTGATCATTGAAGAGCTGCTCGACCGCCTGCCTGAGGAGGGGCGCACGGCTATCGTCGTCATCGACGTTCATGGAGAGTACACAGGCCTAACTGAGCCGGGCGAAGGTGTTGACGATTCAAATCGTGTTGCAGTAGTACGGGGCAGGGATATCCGGATAGGCGTGCCCAATCTGAATTCTAGGCACTTCAAGGAGTTCATGCCCGAGATGTCATGGGAGCAGGTGCGCGAGCTCCAACTCGTGTTGGATGAACTCCGCGCAGAGATGTGGGCCGGCAAGGGGCCGTTTGGGCTTGAGGAGGTCATCTCGCGGGTGGAACAAAAGGATGGTCTTCAAAAGCAGCTCCGACAGGCTTTATTGGGCTGGTTATTCAATCTTCGCTCGTTCGGCCTGTTCGATAAGGCCGATCACCCAAGCTGGGAGAGGGTCATGGAGCCGGGAAAAGCTATTGTAGTGGACCTGAGCGACACGGTCGGGCTACGAAAGAAGCAAGTATTAGTGGCATACGCCGCACGAAAGCTCTTCAACGCGCGGAAGGGTAATCGCGTTCCACCTTTCGTACTCTGTCTTGAGGAGGCACATCAGTTCTGCCCCAACGACACTTCGATCTCAAAGTGGATAATTGAAACGATTGCTCGCGAGGGTCGCAAGTTCTATGCTTCACTAATGCTCATAAGCCAGCGCCCGGTGAGGCTCTCGACGACGGTGCTCTCGCAGGCGAACACCAACATTATCCTCCGCGTCACCAATCCCTACGACCTCGAGCACATCAAGCAGTCTTCAGAATGCATAACAGGTGAGGTCGTTGACATGATATCCTCGCTGCCGGTTGGTGAGGCGCTCATCGTCGGGGAGGCTGTCAACCACCCAATTTTCGTCAAGGTTAGGAGGCGTCGCTCGCGAGAATCAGTGCACGGCATCAGCTTGGAGGAGGCGGCGCGGGAGTTCGAGCGGCGTAACCATCGAGCGCGCGAGGATGCCAGGGCATTCATGTGATGTTTAAAAAAAGAAAAGGAAAGGGAGCTTTAGCCCCCAATCTTACATATTTGCTGCTAATCATCGGCCGGTGCCGTGACGATCGTCGCATAGTTTTTTCTGTCGGAAAGCAGGTCAGCGAGCGCGGCCAGCGACACCACGCCTATCCTCGTCTTGCCGCTGGTGACCGCTACTGCGTTACCTTTTCTGGTCTTTCTGATATAGCCGACCGTCGTCCACTTCGCACCCATCTTGTTTTCACCCATCACGTTTACCACCTTTTTAGACCCACCTGAGTGGGTCCCGATTTCAGCCCCCGTTCCCGGGACTAGGCCCGTAGTAGCCGCCCGAGGAGGCGTCCTCGGGGTTAAAAAAACAGATCCAGCGGAAAAATACATTGTCTCGCTCCTTGGTGTGCGCGTGTAGCCGCTAAGTCTAGAATCGTTTGCCTCCAACTTCACTTAGGATTCACCACCAGCAGCAGTACCCGTTCGCAAAGCTCTCGCACGACTTCTGGCTGTAACACATGTTGCTGGACATAATCGCGCACGATCGGCATCAGGTCCCAGATAAGATATTTGAAATTCAATGTGCCTGGATTCGGCTTTGCTTGCCCCAATCTCCTCACCGCTGCGGTCATCGCCTGTAGGCTATTGCCTCGGTGCCTCCTCAGCTCATCGACAGCACTTCGAATGGCATTGTCCTCGCTCAAGCGCTGGCTTAAGTAGCCGCCGACGTCACTTGAGAGCTCTTGGTAGAGTTCAAGGGCTTCTCTCATCGCGAGCCAATCAGCATGTGCATCTATCTGCCATATCACTCGCGCGTTAACCTGCTCATGTAGCCTATCGATAAGCTCACCGTCAAATGTGAGCAAGGGCAGCTGCATATGTGCCGCTAACATCGCCGCCCTCAGGTCCGTCAAAGGTACCTGACGCTCGACCAGGAATAAGAGGCGGCGGGCAAGCTCTTCATAAAGCTCGGGTAGGTAGACCACGAACAGGCCCCGATCACGCACAAACTGACTTATCAAACTGTAGCCCATCGCTTTCCCCCGAACACATATCAGTTTGTCACGTGCAAGCCAGGAGTAGGTCGCCGACGGAAGGTAGAGCTCACCTCCATCGAGCAATTGATGGGCTCGCTCAATATTCGTGCGGCTAACGAGCACGCTTACGTCACAAACGGCGCCAAAGTCTCGAACACCCATTACTTCCCGCCGCAGCTTTGAATGGAGGTGGTTTATAAGGTGAAAAAATTGTCAGCGAAAAGAGTTTTAAATGGAGGGGTGATAGCTATCCACAAATCAAAAGTTGATGGTAGGAAAATGAATTTCGATGGAATGGAAAAGGCTAGGCGAGAATACCTAGAGAAGATAAAAAGTCTCAGCTCCCAGCAGTTCGACCCAACCAAATGGGAAGAGTTGAAAAAGCTCGTGTATCCTTCACTCCCCCTCAAGGTGGACGTCATTATTGATGATACCACTCTAAGGGAAGGGCTTCAGATGGCGGGCCTCGCAAGTCCTCTCCCAGAAAATGCCTGCCGAATGGCCTGCTTGCTGCGTGATATCGGTGTGGGGAGGTTGGAAGTTCTAACGTATACAAAATCGGACCAAGACGCAGTGGGAATGATGCGTGATAATGGCCTCGGGGATATGATGGCTGCGTGGTGCAGAGCAGCCAGGGAGGACATCGACATAGCCCTTAAATTGGATTTCAAGCAGGTCGGGATCTCTCACCCCGTTTCCTACATTCATTTTGAGAAGTGGATGGACGTGGAACTCGAAAAGCTCATCGAGAGAGTTGTAGATGCGGTTGAGTATGCAGTCGAGCATGGATTGGCCGTCTTCGTCCATGGAGAGGACAGCACTCGTGCTGATTGGGAGTTCGAGTGCACGTTTGTGAATGCCGTAGCGGAAGCTGGGGCGAAGGTGTACAGGATATGCGATACGGTGGGCTGTGGACTCTCCGACCCCCAAGCTCCTCTACCTGCTGGCATCCCAGCGAAGGTAAGGCAGATGAAAAAGGAAACTAAAATCCCATACATTGAAATCCACGCTCACGACGACTTTGGCAACGCCGTCGAAAACACAATGGCTACCATCAGGGCGGCTTCGGGGCTATACGAAAAAGTTTATGCGAGCACAACTTTCCTCGGCATAGGCGACCGCGCCGGAGGTGCTGAGACAGAAAAGGTCATCCTAAATTGTTATTTCCATCATGGCATCGATAAGTGGAATTTGAAGCCGTTGAGGGAACTAGCGGTTTTCATGGCTTCCTCCACCAACTACAGTCTGCCCCTGAACAAAGCGATAGTGGGCGACGCTGCATTCGCACATGAATCTGGAATTCACGTTCACGGGATTTCGATGCTTCCTCTGACCTATGAATCATTTCCACCTGAATCGGTTGGACAGCAGAGGACTATAGTTACTGGCAAGCGGTCGGGCAAGCACGGCGTAAAGCTCAAGGTGGAGGAGATCATGGGGAAGGAAATAAAAGATGATGATCCAAAGCTCGCCCAGCTCGTGGACATGATCAGGGAGAAATTTGTGGAGGGGAAGAGGAGGTACCCAATCAAGGACGATGAATTTAGAGAGTACATGCGCAAAGTCGGATTCGAAGTTTGAGATTAATACTTTTTACTAATTTGAGTGGTCACATGATTAAAAAGAAAATAATCATCGCTTGCAAAGATTTTGAGGTTGAAGCCGAGTTTTTGGAGGGCCAACGGCCGAATACCTGTGATGTCATTTGGCAAGCGCTACCCTTTGATGCTGAGTTGGAGATATGGAAGGAGGAGGTTTACTTCGAAATTCCGGTCAAAATTCCGCCCGAGAGCCCAACGTCGAAGACGGAGGCCGGCGATGTCTCCTATTGGCCAGAAGGTCCTGGTTTCTGTATTTTCTTCGGAAGATCACAGCCGCTGAGCGCGGTCAATACATTTGCAAGAATCCAAGGCGGAATAGAGAAATTTCGGAAGGTCAAAACCGGGGACCGCATAACCGTGAGGCGGGCTTAGGATCGTTTTGAGGCGAGCCTTACATCCACATCTCGGACTGTCCTTCTACCAGCATGCTCGGCAAGCTTGACGGCTTCAGTGGCTATCACGAGGGCGCGCTCCTCGACCACTTCTGCCATAGCTCGAGCTGCATCCACGCTGACGCGTTTAGCTCCAGCTCTACGCATGAGACGATCCACAGTTGCGAGCGGGATTTCAACCATTCGGGTCACCTTAGCCACTCTTCTTCAATTTAGAGCAATATATAAGCTTTTCTATTCATTAACAGCTCTTGAAGCCCAACAATTTAATTTTTAGTCTAAATTATTTTTGATTTGTTGAAAAGAATAGATTAACGGCTCGAAATCGAGAGATCGAGCACGATATGGTAACATCTTGGCGCATAGGAGCGAATAGTTCGGCTATTGAGCAGCTCCAAATTGCGTCCTTTAGCAGCTGCAGATTTGCGCGCGAACTTGAGTGATGAAGTAAAAGGGTCTGGTGGTTGGCCAAAGTCGTAGAAGTGAATTATCCCACCTGCGGGCTTCAGCGCTTGCAGGGCAACTTCGAAGAATTTCCTCCCGAGCTCGGGCAGGGGCATTAACACGCGATCGGCTTTGCCAGCCAGCTGACGGTCAATTACTTCCCTTGCATCTCCCAAAATAGGCACGACCCGATCTCCGACTTTGTTGATGCGGATGTTCTCACGCATGTATTCAAAGGCTACCGAATTTTTATCGATAGAGTAGATTTTTGCCGCTCGGCTGTGTTTGGCGATGATGATTGAGTAACATCCGACGCCAGCAAATAAGTTTGCCACGACTTCTCCGGGCTTAACGAGCGAGGCAATGCGTAGACGTTCGTGGGCCAAGCGGGGAGAAAAGTAAACCTGAGCAAGATCCACCTTGAAAGCGGCCCCGCCCTCTCGATAAACGGTTTCCGTCGAAGGCCCACCGGCAATGATTTCAAGCTTCCTCGTGCGGAACTCGCCGCTCACTGGCCCGGCTTGACGCAGGACCGTTCGTACTTGTTTGTGAACATCCATTAGGGCTCGGCCGATGATGTTTTTTTTAGGCAACAACTCCTCTGGAATTTTGATTACCGCGATGTCGCCGACGATGTCAAATGCCCGTAGTTGCCCTAGCTCCTCACCGCTTAGCTGAACTTTTAAAGCTTCACGCAAATTTCTGGGCATGTTCCCGCCATCAAAGAGGTTGCAGCGCCGGCTAAAAGTGTTTACTAGAGCATTTCCCTACGCTTTGTCAACCAAATGCTGACGAGAAGAGTAACAAGAGCATAGATTAACAACACAAAGAAGCTAACAACCGGATCAGGCATCATAGTCATCATTCCCTGCATTCCGCCACCGGGGGTAAAACCAGCAAATATCTCCGAGAAGTCGATACCGTAGGTACTCATGGCGGCGTCTCCAGCGTAGTCTGGTAGAAACCACGGTTCATATCCAGCATAGGATAAACTGCCCCTGATTATGGGAGAGACTACCATGAAAATTATGAGAGTGGCTATTGTGGCGCCCATTCCCCCCTTGAGCAGTGAGCTAAAGAAGAAAGCTATACCCAACACCCCCAATACGAGAGCAATTGATATGGCAAGGGACCCTAATATTCCAACCGGGATCGCTTGATATATCCCGACGAGAGCCACTGCTGAGATTACATAGCCTACAACAAGTATCACTAATGTAGCGAGAAAGCAGGCAAGGTACTTCCCGATGACTATGCTGCGTCTTTTTATTGGGTTCGGAAACAGCACATATCCGGTTTTGCGCTCAAATTCCGATGCAATAGCGTCTCCAGCGAAGAATACCGCAGCTAGGACGGCAAACGCACTCATTGAAACCACAAATATCGCAAATAATTCGGGACTATCAGGATAACCTAGCTCGCCAGGGATATCCAATCCCCTATAAAGCCCGATCATCAAGACCTGAGCCAATATTATGAAGACCAAAGCTCCATAAAACCGCTTTCTGCGGAATTGCTTCAACAGCTCGTACTTGGTCACTATCTTCAGCTTCTCGAACTCGCTCAAATTGTTGCCTCCGTAAGCTTGAGGTACGCTCGCTCAAACGAACGGTATTTTTTCTTCAGGCGCGTGATGTCGTCGTAGGCGCGCAGTTTTCCGTGGTCGATTATCGCCACTTTCTTGCAGACTTGGGCGACCTCGGTCAGAAGGTGCGAGGCGAAGAAGACAGTTTTCTCCTTTCTCGCCTCCTGTAGGATTTGCCGGATCTCCATCATGCCCCGCGGGTCAAGCCCCAACGATGGTTCATCGAGGACGAGAATAGGTGGATCGTGTAACAAAGCCTGTGCGAGGGCGAGGCGTTGCTTCATCCCTCGAGAGAACTTTTCTATTTTAACTCTTGTCCATTTATCCAGCCTTACGAGCTTGAGAACCTCATTCATCCTGCTTCTCAACCCGCGCTCGCGCATCCCTCGGAGTCGCCCCAAGTAGCTGAGGGTCTCTTCCGGGGTGAAGAACGGGTAGAACTCAGGGGTCTCCAAAATAGCCCCCACCTTAGAAATCGCTCGCTCGCGCTCCTTGATAACATTAATGCCATTTATGTAGGCGGTCCCGGATGAAGGGCTAAGCAGTCCGCATAAGATCTTAAGAGTGGTGGTCTTGCCCGCGCCGTTAGGGCCCAACAGCGCCACGTCTTCTTTCTTCTTGACTTTCAGCGAGAGCTTTTCGAGGGCGAGAAAACCACCATAGTTTTTGCTCAAGTTCTCGATTATGATGGATTCGCGCATAGTTAGCAATCGAGCAGCTGCATTTAAAACTTTTTGTATTTTCAATAGTCCAAGATTTTACAATCGTAACTTTTTTAGGAAGCCTTCTCAAACCAAAACGGGTGCGAGGTTGCCATACATATTCTGTTATCCGGAGAGGTGCACGGGCTGTAGGGCCTGCGAGCTCGCGTGTTCGGGAGCTCATGAGGGAATTTTTGGCCCATCGAATGCTCGAATTCGTGCGGTCCGGGAGGAGCCAGCTATAGATATCGCGATTACATGCCGCCAGTGCGAAAAACCGCCATGCGCAACGGCATGTCCGACTGCGGCGATCCGAAAGCGTCGCGATGGCTTGGTCGAGGTTGTTAGCTCACGGTGCATAGGCTGCGGCGCCTGCGCCGAGGCCTGCCCATTTGGGGCCATCCATGTGTTCAGAAACATCGCCATAAAGTGCGACCTCTGCGGTGGCGACCCGGCGTGCGTGAAGCAATGCACACCTGATGCCCTAAAGCTGATGACCTCTGAACAAGTCGCCGAGGAGACGCGTCGGAAGCATGCTGTTTTGCTCATGCGGCCGACTTTGAGAAAGCTAGGGGTGAAATGATGGCGTTCCCCTACAAGGGTTACACTGGACGATATCTACGGGCCGACCTCACGCGCGGCAAGATAGCTGAACTTCCACTCGAGAGGGAGTGGGCGCGTCACTACATAGGCGGCAGCGGGATGGCTGCGCGCATTTTGTACGATGAAGTGCCGCCGAATACCGATCCTCTCTCGCCGAAGAATCTCCTAATTTTTGCGACCGGCCCGATAACGGGGACGGTCTACCCACCTTCCGGACGGTACTGCGTGGTCACCAAAGCCCCCCTAACGGGCATTTGGGGTGAGGCGCATTCTGGCGGCTACTTCGGCCCGGATCTAAAGTATGCTGGTTACGACCTCATCGTGATTCAAGGGAGAGCACCCGAACAAGTTTACCTAACGATCGACGATGGAAAATTCGGGCTGCGCAGTGCCAAACAAATCTGGGGGAAGAACACATCGGAAACAACGACAATGATAGAAGAGGAACTAGGTGACCGCCAGGTGCGAGTTGCATGTATTGGCCCGGCCGGAGAGCGCCTCATTAAATTTGCATGTATAATGAATGATCGATCTCGTGCGGCTGGACGGACGGGTGTGGGCGCGGTTATGGGTTCTAAAAATCTGAAGGCGGTGGCAGTGCGAGGAAGCGGAGCCGTTGAGGTCGCTGATTTCGATCGGGTTTGGAAGCTGACGGAGGAGGCCCACGAGCGATACACCGGCGGAGAGTGGGGGAAGGCCTCGCACGATTCGCTCTATCGCTACGGCACTTCTGGGTTGGTGAAGTGGGAGAATGAAATAGGAAGGTTGCCGACGAAGGGGCACTACACGGGCGTCTTTGAGTACGCCGACGACATAGGTCCTGATCGATTTGAAAGCGAGTTCATAACCCACCGCCGCTCCTGCATGAACTGCCGCATTCAGTGCAAGAAGGTAAGTTATGTGCGCTCGGGACCATACGCTGGCACGGTGAGCGAGGGGCCAGAGTACGAGACCATCGTAGCATTCGGCTCCAATTGCATGGTTCGTGATTTTCCGGCTATAATGCGGGCCAACCAGCTCTGCAACCTGTACGGCATGGACACTATAAGCTGCGGCGGCGCGGTCAGTTTCGCGATGGAATGTTTCGAGCGGGGCGCATTGAGCGAGAAGGAACTAGAAATGCCGTTGCGATGGGGGGATGGTAATGCAATGGTTAAGCTAGTCGAACTGATCGCTGCGCGCGAGGGCATAGGCGACGTGCTGGCGGAGGGCGTTCGAGCCGCGGCGAGGAAGATAGGTAAGGGTTCCGGGCGATGGGCGATCCACGTGAAGGGATTGGAGATCTCAGGGCAGGACGGCAGGCCTCACCAATCCGCGGGGCTGACCCATGCTATCTCAGTCATCGGGGGGGCGCACCTTAGGGCTCTTTCCTCGCTAGATGAGCTTGACTACAGGAACACCATAATCGAGCGATATGGTAAGGCCAGATCT
>Ga0111211_122_pt1 | contig 16469 bp, 19 predicted proteins | sample DeeMarSWOR152_54_FD_80393 | JGI IMG/M metagenome (GOLD analysis project Ga0111211, IMG submission 80393) | Hadesarchaea archaeon DG-33-1 | reverse complement strand
ATAGAAGTAGCCCACCGCGTTAGCGGTCACATCGACCACATCGGTGCCAAAGCGGATCTTGACTGTCCCATTCTCCAGATTTACCGTATCACCCCTGAAGTTATCCTGAGCAGTGCCCTCGATGGTCCATGAACCATCGTTCGTTGGCGAGGTTGGGAATCCTGTTAAGGCTGAAATGTTTGGCTTAAACGGCTTTAGTCTGTCTACGGTGAATGTGTTCTCGACGGAGCTGCCCTTGTTGCCGACTAAGTCCTCGAACTGCGCACCTATGACATAAATTTTCGCTGTGCCATCGCGTTTTGAGTTGTCGCCTGTCATGTAGGAGCCGGTCCAGACCGTGTTATCCGCGTTGGGAGTCATCACTATCTGGGTGTTCTCTGGGGCGTTGTTCTCTTCCACCATCACGTTCTCAAGCTTGGCGAGAGTCTCGCTCGCCTCGACCCTGATGTTTATCACTTGGTTGTCCTTGACCCACCGGGGAGACACAGTTACAGTAGCAGTTGGCGCGTCGCCGTCGACCGTAAATGGGATTTCTTTAATCTTCGAGTCGCCCAAGTTGTCCGTCGTTCTTACGTAAATCGTATACGTCCCGGTCCCTGGCGTGGTCACCGCGAACGGGAACGTTAGGCTTTTTTCTTTCGCGATTTTGTTGTCGCCGATGCCCTTCCATTCCACGGCTGCTACTGTGCTCAGGGGATCGCTAACTCCAGTCGTCTGCATCCAATTATCCGGCTGATTTTCCGCTAGGGAGATAAGTTCTAGACGGTTCTCTGCTGGTCTTATCACGTCGGTGTTCTCGGGTAGAGTTACCGTAGCAGCACTTGTGAACTTCACCTTCGTGGCCACTGGGAGCACCGCGTTGTTATTAACATATAATTCAATACTCACGCCTGCATCGATGTTAGTAGATGTAACTCCTCCACGCCTCACGTTTACTAGATTGACCGTTCTCACATGGTTGTCCTGAAGTGTGACAGTTTTCTCCACCTTCAATGTAACGTTTTCGCCGCTGCCATATCCAGTCGCATCGTCATCGACCACCACCTCGACTAGGGCGTTCTCCGGTAGCTTAACCGTGTTTCCGCTGACCAACACCACCTGGGTGTCGGCAATTACCCTAACCCTGTTGTCGGTGGTAAGCGTCAACTCTTTGTCAAGAACGGGAGCGACATTATCTCCAATCACCAAGTTATCTCCGGTGTTCGTGGCCTGCCTTACTTCTAAAAGCCCGTTCTCCTTCAGCATAGCGTTCTCTCCCCAATCTGGTACATAAACCCACGTGTTCTCTAACCTGATCACGTCGGTGTTATCCGCAAGTTCCACGGCTTCAGTGGTGGCTAACTGCACGAGTGTGCCCGCTCGTAAGATGATCAAGTTATTGGTGCTCACCTCTATTTCGACGATGTTGTCCTTGGGCACTTTCTTTGTGGGCGCAAAGTTTGAGAAACCAGATGGCAAGATCACCCGAACGTTGTCGATCGGGGCAGGCCCCGCATTATAAATCGTTATGGTACGCACCATAGTCCCTGCCTTAACCGCGTCATCATCGATGCTTACCGTTGGGGTGTGCGTTGCGCTTACGCTAGTTGTCGATATTACAAATGCCGTCGAAGTTAGCAATAAGACTGCGATCACTAATGCTAATCTATCTTTCACCTATCCAACTCCTTTTTTTATTGCGAGCTGAACTCTTAAATGGCGCCTATTTAAGAGTTTCGAGCCTTAAAAATCCTCTAACCTCAAAGAAAAAGCTTTAAATAGCTCTGATTACTACGTTGAACGTTAATACCTACATCGACAATTGCCGTAGGGGATAGACCCTAATTTTGTGCTTTTCCGACACTGTTTTCGCCTTCCTACGCGCAACGGGTGTCTTAAAAGCGCCCACACAGCGCTGGCTGCCGCGATGCCAGCCGCGCCCACTATTGTTACTAATAACATCTGCCCCGACGTACGCCTGGGAGTATATGCTATGCTGTAACTTTGAAGCGTCGGCGTAAGGGCACCAACCCCTTGAAGCGTAGCTCGAACCTGTAGATATCGCATGCCGTGGGAGGGGCTTTGAATGGCGTTCGACTCCAGCTCCTCCCACTCGGACCAGTTCGAGCCATCGGGCGACGAGCGGGTGACGAAGGAGATCGAGGTGTCCTTAGGCACCGTCGCCTCCCAGCTTAGCTTTCCCCAATTTTCCACGTAGCCCAGCTCAAGTGCTTGACTGGTGAAGGTACCCGCGCGAGGTGTCCAAGGCACGTAATAAGCGGTGAGCTCGTGGATCATGGGAGTCACCTCGGAGTCGGTGGTTGAGAACTCGACGTGATACTGGAAGTAGCGGTTCTCCCACGGCAAACTATCGTCGCTCGGGTTTTCGACCCAGTCGGACCACGTGGAGTTATCCGCGCTGTTCCTCACCCAAACACACAGCGCCGTTGAGTATGTTTTTTGCGCCCCAAGCACGACATGATCAATACACATGGTTGTTTGAATATCATCGGTTTTGTCTGCGTCCTCATACTTGATCGAGATGCTATCATCCACGAGGTAATCGTCAAGATTTGTGAGCTTGTGGGTGATCTCTCCTAGAGCCGTTGGTAAGGTCTCCGCGAAGTTCTCCCACTCGCTCGAACTCCGATTCCAGACGCTGACGATCACGTTCTCGTCGCCGGTCGCGTTGCAGCCGTAGATTCGGATGACAACATTTTCATAAGTATTCTCAACACCTGTGATGCGCTGTTCCCAGCGAAGGGAGTAGTTATTTGCCTTTGTGCTCTTGACCCGAATGTAATCTATGAGCAAATCAGTCGCAACCGTTGCCTCGTTATCGCAATCGACTAACTTGATTCGCACATTATTACCCATGCCGCCCCCGTCTGTGATAAACTCGTTTTCGAGCAGCTGGTACTCCCAGAGCTCCCAATCCGTGGAGCTGCCCAAGCTCTCCCCGCGGTGGTTCCAATTCCCCTCCATATATTTGACCATAACCCTGAAGTTACCGTTGGTGTTGCTGAGCTTGTAGCGGATCTGAAGGGTGTAGTTGGTGCCCGAGGGTAAGTCGTCGATGTTCTGGTGAATCTCTAAGGAGTAATTCGTCCTTGGCACCGTGTAGGTGACTTCGAGGTAAGGATGGTCAATATTGGAGTCTTTGGAGCGGTAGTAAATGGCCCTCGATACATCATCAAGATTTTCACTCATGTGCCGGATGCTGAAACTCACGAGGTTATCACCCTCGAATTGATCCTGCACAAAGTCCGTGACCACCCACGAGAACCACCTATACCCGTCTATGTATGCTGTGTCGAGATTCTTTGCCAAATTTGGTTGAGTATCCCAAGTTATGGTGTCCTGGTCCCAGCTATCATCGGTGACCGACCAACATTGCACGAGCCTCATTTCGTCTGCTGGATTTGAATAGTAGTAAACTCGGAGCCAAAGCCTCGCCTCGGTGATCGCGGCATTCGTTGGGATCTTCGACAAGTCAAATTTCAGAAATGCCCGCCTGTTCGCGGCAGTTTGAGTTCGGGTGCCCAATCTAATCGAGTTGGAGGACCCATACATTGTATCTGGAGAATCCTCCGCAACATACGCATCTTCGCTCGGGTTAATTTTTTCAGTCGTTGCCACTTGTACGGTGTATGCACACTCGTGTAACGTCGAGTGTGCCCCACTATCATTCGCGCTCTGCTGATCTTCGAAGTCATCGATGGTCCCTTTGACGCTGGTGTGAGACACCACGTATTTGTACTGGTTGATCGAGGCAGTATAATCCTCGCTAATGTTCTCGTAGACACCATCCTTACGACTCGTGCTAGTGTAACCAACCAATGGATTCTCCTTTATCAGTCTAATGTTGTCAAACAAACCATGAATGGTGGTATCTCCCGAGTTAATTTTATTCACTAAAACTCCAACGCGTATCGCTTCCACTGTAAAAGTTGTTAACCCAAACTTGTTCCTGATGTTCTCATTGAGGTTGCACACTTGCTCCGGAGTCCACGTCTGCCACCCGGGGTACCCCCCATCGATGTATCTCACGGTGGCGTTATCATTTGGCGTTCCTGCGTTGGAGTGATAATACCTGAGTTTATAGGTCGCTCCCTCGCTTGTGAACTCTACTTCAACGACAACCATGCACAAATCGGCGCTGCCCTTCCCCGAGTGGTATTGATATCTCGCATAGTATCTTAAAGTGTTAGTTGTAGTTTGATTTACTGTCCCAAAAGTGCTCGACGTTTGTTCAGCCGCGCTACCCCTGAGACCTAAACCACCTGACACTTGCTTCACACGACCGGATGCGTGCCCGTCCACAAAATCCTCATGGGTATCCCAAGTGCCCCCCGCATTTTCATTTCCCAGGTAAACAAGCGACCAGCCACTTGACCTGGTGCCGAACTCAAAGCTCGGGTTCGAAAGGACTTGCAGGGGTGGCAGCACGCCCAGTCTCCCTCCTTTATCAATAAAATTCTCCGGCTCTGCACTGACGAGTCTTTTCTTGTCGAGCACCCCAAAAGGCTCGCTCCCTTCCCAGCTTATCTGCTGCCATGTCGCGGTTGTGCCTGCATCGAAAACACTCGAGGTAAAATAGCCGCTTCTCCTGTACTTCGGTGGTGAATATATCCAGAACCCGGATGAGTTCGCATGCCAGTAATACACATTCTCACCCGCATAGCCTAGCCTTTTACCGTTGTTCCTCGACGGGCCAAACGGGACTCCCGCTAGCACTTCCCATGAGTTTGAGCTGATGTTGTAACGCCAGAAATTGTCCGCCTCGTTATCACCATTGCCATCGCCGCCCTTCAAAACGTAAAGGTAACTGCCGCCATCCCAGACCATCGAGCCACCGTCATCGACGCCATCGCTCTCAGTTGTGTTTGGATTCTCGTTGTAAGGCAACATAGCCAGATTTTCCCATCTATTCTCCGAAATTACAAAACGTGCAAAATAGCGTTCCTTGTTTGGGGGTAGGTTCTCGGCATAGGCGCCCGGGAGAAAATAGATGCAATCCTCTCCGGTCCAAACCAAGCTCGAGCCATCATCGGCACCGTAGGGCGGCGAGACCTTGTTATCAGAGTACAGCTTCCCTATCTCGGTTATTGGCTGTGTGTCCCAGTGCTCGCTGTCAATGCTGTAGCGATAAAATTTTGCCCCACAATCACGCCCGCGATTTTTGCTCGTGGTGCCAATCCACGCATAAATATAATTCTCTCCGTTAACTCTTAGCCAAACTAAAGCGTCCCCTGGACCTTGATGCCATGGTGTGTTCTCGAGACGCTCCCAACTGTATGGATTGCCGACCGAGAAGCGCCAGAAGCCGTAACGGGGCTCGTGCGTGGTAGGATCGGATGGATTAAGTGTATCACCGTAGCTGCCCCCCGCAAGCACATAAATGTAGCCACCATTGTCCCAAGCCATCGAGCAACCATTTTTAAAATACTGGTTCTTTTCCTGCCACTCAATCGTTGGGTTACTCCAATTCTCCCAGCTCCCAGTCGCGGTGTTGTACCGTCCTATCCCAACCTTGACGTCGGCCCAGTAGCTTTTGAGGATGAATATGTAGTCTCCCGCACCGGTCGTGGTTATGCCGTAAGTGCTCTTGTATGGTGCATTTTCTGAGGTGAACCATTCATCGCCTGTGCTCGCAAGTTTCACATCCCCAGAGTGGACGGCCGCAACATTTTCGTAGTTCAGCCATTCCAAAAAATCAGCTTTTGTGTTTTGGGTCCAGTTCTCAGGAGCTATCTTTAACCTTATATCACCGACAACAACCTCAACACCATCCAGCCCTTCAGGCGAGCTGAAGCTATCATCGGTGAAAAAGTCCGAGTCAGCCTTGGCCGGAACCATCGCTAGGAGAAGCACCGTGAGCATGAGCGAAACAAACCCTTTCATGAGTTTGCACCGCCGTGATTTGTGAAACCGCGGGGAAACGCCAACGAGGGTCTTGCCTTGCGTATACAGCGAAAGCGCTCGAACAAGGTCATGCTGACATGCCAAGTCACGACCAGCTTTGGCCCGAACAACAAAGTATTCAATTCGCCCGCCTAGCCTTTGAGTGTGGGTTATTTAAAAGGGAGAAATTTTTTGCATCATGAAACGAAAAATTAAAGGTCTGCTTAGTGCTAAGGGGAAGGGAGCGATATAAATGGCCGAGGGGAGATTGTTTGTTGCGTTCGTATGTCTCTGGTTAGCATGGATCGCTCTAACAGGTTCACTCGATTTCCAAGAGCTCGCGGTGGGGGCAATCGTAGCTGGCTTGGTGGCCGTGATTTCCTACGAGCTCCTCTTTAGCGGGGGGGTGAGAGAGAAATTTGAACCAAAACGATGGGGCTACGCGCTCGCCTATGTACCCGCATACATCTGGGCTGAGCTGAAGGCACATACAAGCGTCATCTACCGCATCTTACACCCACGAATGCCCATAAAACCCGGCATCGTACAAGTACCGACCGAGCTCCGAAGCGACTTCGGCATTACCGGTTTGGCTAACGCGATCACGATGACCCCAGGTACGCTCAGCGTCGAGGTCAATGAGGAGGAACCCTCGTTATATGTGCACTGGATCGATGTCAAGGCAATCGAGCCCGAGCAAACCAGCAGGCAGATAGCCTGGCCCTTCGAGCGCTTCCTCAGGAGGATATTTAGATGATCCTGCTCGGGATGGTCATCGTCATCTTCGGTGCATGTCTCTTCTGCACGCTCCGAGCGGCTCTGGGCCCCACCGCCCCTGATCGGGTCGTTGCCATCGATGCCTTAGTCATGCTGATGGTCGGCGCCCTGGTGTTGCTGGGCATCTACTACCGCGCCTCGATTTACCTCGACGTCGCCTTGGTCTACGCCTTCCTCGCCTTCTTGGGAACGCTCGCCATCGCGAAATATCTTGAAGGAAGGGGAATCGAAACTTGATTGAAATAATCGCTTACATCCTGCTGGGCATCGGGGCCTTCTGTGCTCTCATCGGGGCGATGGGAATCATGCGCTTCCCTGACGTTTACAACCGAATCCACGCGAACACCGTCGTTGTGGTCGGTGGGGTGATTGTTACTCTTATAGGCGTGAGTGTGCTCGAGGGGCTCAGCTTGTACACCTTAAAAGCGCTCATCATCGCCCTCTTCATTTTCCTCACCAACCCCGTAGGATCTCACGCAATCGCTCGGGCAGCCCATAAATCCGGCGTCAAGCTCTGGCGTAGAAGCGTGGTCGACAAGCTCAAGGAGAAGGAAGGATGAGCGAAGTTCACAGGGGTGTGAAGTTCACAGGGGTGTGAAATTGAGTCTCGAGTTGTTAATTCAAAATGCCCTGCTTGTGCTTCTGTTCGTGCTCTCCCTAATCGCGATCGAGCTCAAGGACCTGCTCTACTCGGTAATCGTTTTAGCTGGCGCGAGCATCTCCCTCGCCGTGATTTTTTACATGCTTCAGGCCCCTGATATAGCGATCACCCAAGCAGCTGTTGGAGTGGGGGTGGCGACCGTGATCTTCGTGATAGCAATAAGCCGAACGAGGAGGAAAGAATAGATGCAGCGGGTGCTGGCATTCGGCATGGTTTTGGCAATTGGCGCGTTGCTCGTTTACACGGTCAGCACTGACTTGTTACCATTCGGCTCTTTCCCCGCCCGCCAGGTCGGGAAGGACCTCGAGAACAGCATCGGGCAGCGGATTTTGGAGGATGCCCCCCAGCAGACGGGCGCAGCAAATGTGGTAACGAGCGTCGTCTGGGGTTATCGTGGCTACGACACGCTGGGCGAGGCGACGGTACTCTTCACCGCAGTGGTGGGCGTGGTGATGGTTTTCAGGGCGCTCAGGAGACCGGAATAATGGCGGGAATGACGGTGATCGTTCGAACCATCGCGAGGCTTCTATTCCCGTTCACTTTACTCTTTGGGATCTACATCGTGCTCCACGGCCACCTGACTCCCGGAGGGGGCTTCCCGGGTGGTGTGATCATCGCCGCCTCTGTGGTGATGCTACTCCTAGCCTACGGGATCAAGCGGGCGGAAACAAAGGTTAGCTTCCTACAGGCTGAAGTGCTTGAAAGCATTGGGGGATTAGCGATAGTTGTCCTAGGCTTGCTCGGCCTCTTGCTCGGCGTCGCATTCCTGCAAAACGAGTTTCCGCTGGGCGGACTTGGGCAGCTTTTCAGCGCCGGCAACTTGCCCCTGCTATACCTTGGCGTAGGGATAAAGGTCGCGGCGGGCATCATCTTGATTTTTTACGCAATGCTGTTCGCGTTCAGGGGTGAAGAAAAATGAATCAACTTGGACTTCACAGGGGTGTGAAATTCACAGGGGTGTGAAGTTGGATCTCAACTACGTCATCGCAATGCTACTATTTGTGCTCGGGCTCTATTGTTTGTTGCTCAAGCGAAACCTGATTAAGCTCATCATCGGCTTGACAGTGCTGACCGATGGGATACACCTCTTTCTGATAAGCCTTGGATATCGCTCAGGAGGCACGGCCGCAATCGTCAGCGGGGAAATGTTCTCGGATCTCCCGGGATTTGCCGCCCGAGCCGTCGACCCCATCCCTCAGGCGCTCGTGCTGACCTCGATCGTCATCAACATCTGCATCCTCGCGCTGGCCCTCTCGCTCGCCGTCTACGCCTACCGCCACTACGGCACTCTTGACCCATCGAAGCTCAGGAGGTTGAAGGAGTGATCCCCCACGCCCCAATTTTAGCCATCCTGCTCCCGCTGTTCGCTGCATTCCTGACGCCGGTGGTTGGAATTTTGTCTCGCCGGCGAGATATCAAGCGCGCCCGGGAGTGGTTTGCTATCGCTGCCGTGCTTGTAGAGCTCTTAGTCGTGGCGAGCATGTTGCCAACAGTGTGGGGCGGCCAAGTGCTCGTCTATAAGCTAGGGGGGTGGCAGCCTCCCTGGGGAATCAACCTTGCAATCGACGGGCTGAACTTGCTCGTCGCACTCATTGTTGCCGGCATCGGCGCACTCGTCATGATTTATTCCTTCGTCTACATGGAGCGCGATACCGGGCTCGACCAGTATTACACACTTTACTTGCTCATTCTGGCTGGAATGATGGGCGTCGCGCTCACGGGAGATATCTTCAACCTCTATGTGTTCTTCGAAATCATGTGCATCTCCTCCTATGCCCTCGTGGCGTTCAGGCGAAAGTGGCAGTCGATCGAGGCAAGCATAAAGTACATGATCGTCAGTTCCTTGGGGACCTCGTTTATCCTGCTCGGCATCGCGCTTCTTTATGGGCTCGCGGGCAGTCTCAACATCGCCGACCTAGCGCAGAAGCTCGGCCAAGTTTCCCCATCAGCCGTGATCGTGCCGCTCGCCCTCTTCGTGACTGGATTCGGCATCAAGATCGCGATGGTACCCCTGCACATGTGGATGCCAGACGCCTACCAGGCCGCTCCCTCGGCTGTTGCCGCCCTCTTCTCGGGGGCTACAGCGACCGTCGGAATTTACGCCATGGTGCGAGTGGTCTACATATTATTCGGGGCTTTCGCGATAGGGACGATGCTCGCAACCCTAGGGCTATTGACGATGGTCCTCGGGGCGCTCATGGCCCTCGCCCAGCGTGACCTAAAGCGTCTCTTGGCTTACTCGGGAATCTCCCAGATCGGCTACATCCTGCTCGGAATAGGTTTGGGCACGGTGCTGGGAATTCAAGGCGGGCTCTTCCACCTCTTCAACAACGCCATTTACAAGACGATGTTGTTCATGATCGCAGGTGCAATCGTCTACCGCGTTGGGACCTCTGACATGGACCAGCTCGGTGGGCTCTGGAAGAACATGCCCGTAACCGGGACGCTGTTCGCGGTGGGGGCCCTCGCGATTTCAGGGGTGCCGCCATTCAATGGGTTCGCGAGCAAGTGGACTATCTACGTGGCCGGCATCGAGGCAGGGCAGCCCGTGTTCACCATCATCGCCCTCATTACAAGCGCTCTGACACTCGCTTATTTCCTGAAGGCACTCAACTCGATCTTCCTCGGTCAGCGGCCAAAACATTTAAGTGATGTAAAGGAAACCCCGCTGCCCATGCTGTTCCCAATCATGTTGCTCGCGGTTCTCTGTGTGGTCTTCGGCGTGCTTCCGCAGCTCGGAATCGATCTCGTCCGTCCCGCACAGGAAGCTGTGATGAACTCGAGTGGCTACATTAGTGAAGTGTTGAGGGGTGTCTGATGGCTGCGGAATCAGTGTTGTTCGGACGTGGGTTCTGGGGACCCATCATCGCAACCGCGGCGATGCTGTTGATCGCTGCTGTCGGGGGGCTCATCCTCCTAGGCGGACGCAGGGTCACCAAAGCAAAGCCGAGCGCCGGGAAGCTCAAGACCTACGCATGCGGCGAGGAGCTGGAAGCGGGTGATATCCATGCGGACAGCGAGCAGTTCTTCTCACCCATCCGCCGCGTCTTCAAGCCTTTCTATCGTTACATCCGTCCTGCGCACAGCGGCGACCTTAGCAACTATCTTTTCTGGGTGGTCGTGGGGCTCATCATCATTCTAATATCGATTGCGGTTGCAATGGGGGTAGTCTGATGGGTCTTGTTAGCTTCTTCAGGAAAAAATCTCCATGGCTGCTGCACTTCAACACCGGGGGGTGTAATGGTTGTGATATTGAGTTAATTGCAGCGCTCACACCCCGCTACGATGTCGAGCGCTTCGGGATACAGCTCCGGGGCTCCCCCAGGCACGCAGATATCTTGGTCGTCACCGGCCCCGTAACCAAACATACAAAAGATAGGCTCATCAGAATTTACGAGCAGATGCCGGAGCCTAAGCTTGTCATCGCTGTAGGATCCTGTCCAGCCTCAGGCTGCGCTTTTCACGACTGCTACAACGTCCTCGGCCCCCTAGACAAGTTCATACCCATCGACGCCTATGTTCCGGGCTGCCCGCCGAAGCCAGAGGCCATCATTTTTGGAATTATGAAAGCCCTTGAAAAGGTGTGAAAATGTACTCCAAAGAAGTCGAGGCCCTCATCGAAAAACAAGTGGATGACGTAAGGATTGTGGATGATCGATGCCTTTTCGCCACGAGCGACAAGCTGCGCTTCGAAAACATCCTCCACGCGTTGAGGGCGCAGAAGGTTACGCACCTCTCAGCCATCACGGGCGTGGATACGGGCAATGTCGTGGAGGTCATCTATCACTTCGACTGCCAGCCAGCTGAGCTAAACCTAAAAATCCCCTTGCCCAAAGACGACTTGAAAATCCCAACGATAACCGAAATCTTCCCGGGAGCGATTTTGTACGAGCGTGACCTAATGGAGATGCTCGGCGTCAAGGTTGAGGGCCACCCGGACCCGCGCAGGCTCTTCTTGCCTGACGATTGGCCCGAGGGCGTGTACCCGCTGCGAAAGGAGTTTAGGGAGAAATCTAAATGACATTCGTCGTCCCGATTGGCCCGCAGCACCCTGCGCTGAAGGAACCGGAGTTCTTTAGGTTTGAGGTCAGGGGTGAGGAAATCGTGGATGTGGATATCCATCTGGGCTATGCCCACCGCGGAATCGAGGAGGCGTTCTCACGGCGGAACTATAAACATAACATTTACCTCTCCGAGCGTATTTGCGGCATCTGCAACGTGGTGCACTCGACGACGTACTGCCAAGCGGTGGAGCAACTGGCCGGCATCAAACCACCCGAGCGTGCAAAATATGTCCGGGCAATCATTATGGAGCTCGAGCGTATCCACAGCCACCTGCTCTGGCTAGGCATCGCGGCCCACCAAATCGGATTTAACACCCTGTTCATGTTGGCTTGGCGGGACCGCGAGTACGTCATGGACCTGCGAGAGATGATCTCCGGCGGCCGGGTCCACTCTGCCACAAATACCATCGGCGGGGTTAGACGGGATTTGAAAACCGAACACATCCCAACGTTCCTGCGTGGGCTTGAAAAGCTCGAACAGTCAACCAACTACTACATAAAACTCTTCGAATCGGACCGCACGATATTGGCGCGTTGCGCAAATCTGGGGGTTCTCAGCAAAGAGGATGCAATAAAGTTCTGCGCCGTTGGACCAACCGCGCGAGCCTCAGGCCTGAAAACTGACATTCGTAGGGATGACCCTTACGGCGCCTACGATGCCCTTTCCTTCAACGTGGCCACCGAGCGGGAAGGTGACGTTTGGGCGAAGGGCATGGTCCGGCTGCGAGAAATTTTGGAATCAATCCGAATTGTGCGCCAAGCTATAAAGGAGATGCCTGGTGGGCCGATTCGAACGAGGGTTGATTTACAAATACCACCGAACGAAACCGTAGAGCGCACCGAGGCGCCCCGAGGTGAACTCCTCTACTACATTCGCTCAAACGGTACCGAGATACCGGAACGTGTGCGCGTGCGGACCCCTACTTACGGAAACTTCGCCTCGATGAAGTCGATGTTCGTCGGCGGCACCGTGGCAGAAATCCCAATCGTGATATGGAGCATCGACCCTTGCTTCGGATGCAACGACCGGGTCACCCTTGTGGACTCGCGCACGGGCAAGACGCGGGTTGTAAGCTTTGATGAGTTGAGGCGGCGGAGAAAATGATAGAAGTCGTGAATTTCGTCATCAATTCCCTCATTTTTCCCGGGCTACTCTTCGCTTCTGTAGTCGGTTTGCTCTACGTCGGTATAGACCGAAAGGTCACGGGGCACATGCAGCACCGCATAGGCCCGCCCATTTGGCAGGAATATCTCGATATGGGCAAGTTACTGAGCAAGGAGGACATCACGCCGGGCGCCGCACAATCGTTAGTATTTAACACCGTGCCGTTAATCGCGCTCGGGGCGATCGTCGCGGTCATGCTCTTCCTACCTATAACCTCAGCCCAACCCGCGCTGACATCTGTCGCTGACCTCATCGTGATAATTTACCTGCTAAACATCCCAGCTATCTGTGTCATGCTCGGGGGTTATTCCTCTGGAAGCCCGTTTGGGGCCTCTGGAGCTGCGCGCTACGTGGTGCAGTTATTCAGCTACGAGTTCGTGTTCATCCTCGCAATAATCGCCGTCGTCGCTAGGGTCGAGTCCCTAAGCCTCGGGACAGTGGTCGGCTACCAAGCCCAGCAAGGTTGGCTAGTCCTCGACTGGCGCCTCCTGCCCGCGGTGATCGCCGCCATCATCGGAGCCCAAGGAAAGCTCCTGCGCGTCCCTTTCGACATCCCCGAGGCCGAAAGCGAAATCGTGCACGGGGCCCTCACCGAGTACTCTGGGCCAAAGCTCGCAATCTGGCGTCTCGCCTATGACATTGAAACACTTGTTGTCGCTGGGCTGCTTGCCGCCCTATTCTTCGGCGGGCCAACCGCTTACGTTATAGGTGGCACTCAAATCCCGGGCGTCGTCGATTTCCTCATTAAGACATTAGTAATTGTGCTGTTCACGACCACTCTTCGAAACATCATGGCGAGGCTACGCATCGACCAAGCGCTAAAGTTTTACTGGTCGTTCGCCGCGCTGCTCGCAATCATTAGCCTAGTACTCGTGCTGGTGGTGCCCTAATGCCCCGAATCATTTCACAGGTACTAAAGAATTTGCTCCGTAAACCATTCACGGTAAAGTATCCCTACGTTCGAGTGGAGCCGCCCGAGGGCTACCGCGGCGCGCCAGTCATCGATAAGGAAAAGTGTATCCAGTGCTGGCAGTGCATTAGAGTATGCCCAGACCGTGCGATCACCGTTAGCAAGGATACAAAGAAGCCCAGCATATGGCATGGGCGGTGCACCTTCTGTGGGGAATGTGCCGAAGTCTGTCCGACGCGCGCAATCACGATGACCAAGGACTTTGAGCTCGCGACCTACGACATACAGCGGGCTAGGTCCGAATGACACCCATGTAGTATGCTCAAAACGCTAAAGTGAGCCAAGCTCGCTCAACAAAGCTTCATTGACTTTCTCAACCGCTTCCTTTATCGGCTTACTCATTTCTACCCCCATCTGTGCCCGCGCTGGCTGAATCCCCAACAGTATTATTTTTGCCCCCGTCTGCTCTCGTAGGTAACCCGCGAGCATGGAAAGCGGAAGGGTGTGGGTCGAGATGGATTGGCCGGTGATGGCCTCGGGCTCTGCTAAGATCACTTCGCCAGGCTCGGCACCAAAGTCGGTTGCGTCGATAAAAATCACGTGAGAGGGTTTGAACCTTCTGATAGGTGAAGTGAAGTTCTCCGGCGCCACCCCGCCCTCGACCAAAAGCACCCTCGGCGACTTGAGCTTATGCCTCAGCCCACGCACGACCTCGATACCCGCTGCATCGTCCCCCCTCATCCCACTCCCAACGCCAACGATCGCCACGCGGTCTGCGCCCTTCAGGAAGGAAGAAAGCTCAAGCGGCACGTCCTCACCTTAAAAAGCTGTCCAAAATTAAATCTTCTCGTCTAGCCCCCATGCGCCGGAGTACTCCGAGCGCCCAATCTACCCTGCCAACCTCCCCCGTGGTGTGAGCGTCAGTGCCTATGCTCAGCTTGACCCCCTCGTGCAAGCAGAGCCTCAAGAACTCCTCGTCGGGCACCCGATATTTTATGTTGACTTCCATTGCCGCCCCGCGCTCAGCCGCGAGCATCACGAAATTTTTGAGGTCTTCCGGTAAGAGGTGTGGGGCCAAATCGCGATGAAAGTAAAACGGGTGCGCTAAGACATCGATTTTATGCCGCTCGATCGCGTGGGTTGCCCTCCCCAAGTAATCTCTGGCGAGCTCAACCGAATCTCGAGCCCTTCCTAGCCTGTGAATACCGATCATCAAGATGTCGAGTTTTCCTATAAGCTCGTCGTCGATATCGATGGCCCCCCCCTCGTCCACCACGTTCGCCTCGATGCCGGCTAGTACCGGGATGCCCGCGTCCTCCTGCGCCTGCCTGATGTCCTGCAACATGGGGGTGAGTTTTTCCCTAGGGGTGCCCACGCTCAGCTCGGGTCCGTGATCGGTGATGGCAACCGCTTCCAATCTCCGTGCCTCTGCCGCCTCCGCCATCGCCGCGGCTGTCCCCACGCCGTCTGAGTATATGGTGTGCACGTGAAAGTCAAATTTAGCCGGCATAAAGACCAAATACATAAAACCAATAAGCATTGAAAAGGTTAATCTAATGAGATGGCTGAGGGGGGGAAGCCGGATGTGTCTCGCAATCCCAGGTAAAGTGTTAAAAATCGAGGGACATGTCGCGGCCGTCGATTTTGGCGGTGCGCGGCGGGAGGTCAAGCTAGACCTGCTCAGGAGCGTGTGCGAGGGCGACTACGTGCTCGTCCACGCGGGCTACGCCATCCAGGTTCTAGACGAAGCCAAAGCCAAGGAAATCCTCAGCTCCTGGGAGGAAGTGGCCCGAGGTGTAGCCGGTGCATGAAGTTGAGCTTGCGACTCGGGTGCTAAAGGCCCTCCATCAAATATCGGCCGACCGAGGAGCACGAGTCCTTGAGGTAAATTTGCGTGTGGGTGAAATCAACGAGCCTAGCTCCCTGAGGCTATGGCTGAAAAAGCTTGGGGGTGGCGAGTTCAACTCAACGAGATTTAACATCGCAAGAGTGCCAATCTTGATCAAATGCAAATGCGGCTATTCCGGCGAAGCAAAAAGCTTGGACACCCACATGCCGGAGCCCGAGCTTGGAATTGCCTGCCCAAAATGCGGGGGGTATGGGACACTCCTAACTTCGGGCACCGAGCTCGAGATTGTAAATGTGAAACTTGAGAAGGGGGTTCAGAAACGTCAGATGAGAAAATCTCGCTAATTCATGGAGCTGGCGGCGCGGCGATGATGAAATTAATCGTAGATGTCGCGCTGAAAGAACTTTCGCTTAGGCGTGCAGGGGAGGTTGGACTAGATGAACTAGACGATGGGGCCTCGATATCGCTTGGCGACAAGACCCTCGTGCTGACAACAGACTCCCACACCGTCAAACCGCTTTTCTTTCCTGGGGGGGACATAGGCAGGCTCGCAGTTGCTGGCACGGTGAACGACCTCGCGGTGATGGGGGCCCGCCCACTGGCGATGGCGTGCGCCGCCGTGCTCGAGGAGGGGTTTTTGGTCGAGGATTTCCGGAAAATTTGTCGATCAATCGATGCCACCGCTCGGGAGGCAAATGTCCCGTTGATAACCGGCGACACGAAGGTTATGGAAAAGGGGGCGCTCGATGGGGCAGTGCTCACCACCACTGGAATTGGTGCGGCCGAAACCCTAGTTACCGATCACGGCCTTAAACCCGGGGACAAAATCATCGTCACCGGAACCATCGGGGACCATGGAGTCAGCATTTTAGCCCACCGGGAGGGAATCAGCGTCGATGTTGACCTTATCTCGGACGTCGCACCCCTTTGGGAAACCGTCGAAGCTGCCCTTAAAGCAGGAGGGGTAACGGCAATGAAGGATCCAACACGTGGAGGTCTAGCGGCTGCCCTTAACGATATGGCCTCTAAGGCGAAAGTTGGGATCTTGGTGAAGGAAGTTGACATCCCGATTCTGCCCGCAGTTAGGTCGATGAGCGAGATGCTGGGCATCGACCCACTCCAGATAACAAACGAGGGTAAGGCAGTCATCGGGGTTGAAT
>Ga0111211_120_pt1 | contig 16616 bp, 17 predicted proteins | sample DeeMarSWOR152_54_FD_80393 | JGI IMG/M metagenome (GOLD analysis project Ga0111211, IMG submission 80393) | Hadesarchaea archaeon DG-33-1 | reverse complement strand
TCGACCAAACCTCTCTATCAAGTGTTCGATCAAGTGCCTGCCGTGTCCACAATGGGTCGCCGCGCCGATGCAAGCCACAATTAAATCTAGGCGAGATTGTTGGGTTGCGATGTCGAGACCGCAAGCTCCCCGCTTCCCCTTCGACAGATCGCACTTCCCCATCGTGCACAAGCAGCAGAGGTCGCAGAACGGCAGGTAAAAGGGCTTGTATTTTTTCAGGAGTTTGAAGTCCCAATCACGAAGAGTTTCTATTGAGGGCATGGGAGTCGGGCCAGCCGCCTCCTCCCATTCCTCGATGATTCTACCAATGGTTAGCTCGAGCCCCTTCGCTTTTACCAAGTCTGCCTCGAGCTCATCCACTTTAATTCTCGTCTTGGAGCCCACCAAACCACCCTATGAATTCGTATGAGCGGATATATTTAGATTTCCAGAATCCTCAAACCATATTTAATAATAACACTGTTATATAAAACTTTGCTGGGTGGAATGATTCCAACTTGAGTAAAAAATCAAAACAAATCGCGCGCCATGAATCATTTTTTAGGCTTTCGAGATTTAGCCGCTTTGGCTATTTTCTCAAGCTCCTTCGCCCTAGAGGGCGTTATGAGTTCTCTCGCACGTAAATCGGCGATGCACTTTAGCGCGTACTCACACCAGGTGATGCATGAGAGGGTTGCCTCCCTATGCAACATCCGCCCGCAGCTGTAGCATTTCGCCTTGGTCTCATAGCCAAGGAACTCCACCTCCTCGCCACAGGCTGGGCAAGTCCTTATCGTTATACTGGGCTCCACAAGATCTTTAGCCCCTGGACATCTCTTCTGCATTTTCCCTCACCTTTTGAAGGAATTTTAGCCGAGTGCATTTAAACATTATTCAGTCCCTTAGAGAGTATTTTAGGGCAAACAACGAGTTCTAAAATGAGGCACTTGGATGGAAAGGAAAAAAATCGTCTTGGCGGTGGCGGGAAAAGGCGGGGTGGGTAAGACCACCCTTACTGCCTTATCGATAAAAATTTTGACCGAAGCGAAGCGGGGCAACATTTTAGCTATCGATGCCAACCCTGACTCAAATCTTTCAAACGTTCTAGGAATTTCTGTCACCAAAACGGTCGGAACTGTGACAGGTGAGCTAAGGAAGTCGATCGAGAAAGGCGAGATTCCCGCCCAGATGACGAAGAAGGACATCCTCGAATATCGCATCTTCGATATCCTGCAAGAAACGCCTAGCTTTGACATTCTCGTGATGGGGAGGAGCGAGGGTGAGGGGTGCTACTGCTTGGTAAACAAGCTCCTTAGGGACATTGTTGACACGCTCTCCAAAAACTACGATTTAACAGTCATGGACATGGAGGCAGGTCTCGAACACCTGAGCAGAAGGACCGATCGAGATGTCGACGTGATGATTGTTGTGACCGACCCAAGTGTGCTTGGGATTCAAACCGCGCGAAGGATAAAGGAACTTGCTGCCGAGGTCCACATCGAGTTTAAAAAGATATGCCTCGTCGGAAACAGGTTCGCGCCCGAGATGGAGGCGGTACTTAGGGATGAAGCGAAGAAAATAGGCATAGAGCTAGCCGGCATGATCCCCCATGATGATAACGTGCTCAAGTACAACTTCACGGGCAAACCCCTGCTCGAGCTTCCATCCGATAGTCCGGCCCTGCTCGCGGCGAAAGATATTTTGGGGCGGATAGGACTTCTAGACTAGGAAAAAGGAGGCTTAGGATGAGATTCGGAATAGAATTTGTGCCGTACAAGCCAGTTGACGAGATCGTAGGGCTTACGAAAAAGGCGGAAGAAGCGGGCTTTAACTACTGCTGGATCACGGACCACTATAACAATCGAAACGTTTACTCTTTCCTGACAGCGATCGCGAGGAATACCCAGCGAATCGAGCTAGGCCCAGGGGTAACAAACCCCTACCATGTCAATCCTGCAGTCACGGCTTCGGCAATCGCCTCGATAGACGAGATTTCGAATGGAAGGGCGATTTTGGGCATCTCTGCTGGCGACCGGACCGTGCTCAGCTCGCTAGGGATAGAATTGCTTAAACCACTTACCACGATCTCCGAAAGCATTGAGATCATCCAAAAGCTATTGGCGGGCGAGAGAGTTAACTTTGACGGAAAAATTTTCAAGATGAGAGGAGCCCGGCTGAACTTCAAGCCCAAGCGCAAGATACCCATCTACCTGGGGGCCCAAGGACCTGAAATGCTCAGGCTGGCGGGCAAAGTGTCCGATGGGGTCTTGATAAACGCCTCGCACCCCCGCGATTTGGACTACGCCGTCAATGGCATAAAACGGGGGGTAGACGAAGCGGGGAGGAAACTGGAGGAGCTGGACATCGTCGCATATACTTCCTTCTCCGTTGCTGATTCCGCCGAGAAAGCAAAGGGAGCGGCAAAGCCGGTCGCGGCGTTCATAGTCGCTTCCTCGCCACCCGTGGTCCTCGAAAGGCATGGGATCGCTGCTGAAGACGCTGGCAGGGTGAGGGATGCGATAGCGTCGGGTAAATTCGGGGATGCCATAGCGGGCGTCAACGATGCCATGCTTAACGCGTTCTGCATCTACGGAGCCCAGACGGATTGCATCAAGCGGATAAGAGAGATAGCGAAGATAGGCGTGACCCAGATCGTGGTCGGGTCGCCAATAGGTCCTGACCCCACGGCATCGATTGAAATCATCCGCAGAGAGATAATGCCAAGCTTCGGATAGGGCGCCAATGATAGAAAAGAGGAAAATCATCAGAGTAGGCCTCAAAGAGCGGAAAAGGGTCGAACAAGAGGACCTCGTGGCTATCGACAAGCCCATCAACCTCTTCATCAACGACAAGCACTTCGTCACCCTCTTCGCGAGCCCAAAAAATATTCGCGAGCTCGTGGTAGGGTATTTGATAGGGGAGGGCGTCATAAGCTCGCTTGATGACATTGAAAGGGTAAGCGTGAAAGGGGTAAAGGCCGATGTGAGGACGAATGCAGGAATTCGGCCTGAAGCCGCTAAATTTTTGAGGGTTATCCCAACGGCCTGCGGCGCTTCGGAGGATGTCCTCGAGTTTCTGGGCAAATCCAGCGTGTCCAAGTTAAAATCCGCGGCAAAGTTTATGGCGGAGAACATCTCCAACGCTTTTAAATCCCTTCACCTCGCCTCGAAGGTCTTCAGGCAAACCGGAGGCGCCCATGCTGCGGCCCTATTCTCGCGTAAAGGCGAGCTATGGTTCTGCATGGAGGATGTCGGAAGGCATAACGCAGTCGATAAGGTCGTCGGACGAGGTTTGCTTGAAGGCGTTGATTTTTCGAGTAGCTTTCTGGCCTCATCCGGCAGGCTATCGGCGGACATCGTGATCAAGTGCGCGAGAGCTAGAATTCCGCTCGTCGCCTCGAGAGCCGCCCCCCTGAAATCCGGCATTTTAGCGGCTGAGATGGCCGGTTTGACGCTAGTCGGCTTCGTCAGGGGACCGCGGCTAAACTTATACGTCCATCCCGAACGGGTGAAATTTTAGATGGAAGGACTTGGCATTTTGATTTTAGCGGGCGGGGGCGGAGAGAGATTTGGCGGGGAAAAAGCCCTCTTTAGGATAGGCGGCAAGCCCATGATCCAACTCGTTTTTGAGGAAATTCGCAAGCTATCTGAGGAAGTAGTGATATCGTGCAGGTCTTCTCGAGAAAAATTGGTGAAAATGTTCCCTGAGGCAAAAATCGTTCCGGATAAATTTGATAAAAAGGGCGCTTTGACGGGCCTGATGAGTACGCTACCGGAGATCGAATCCGAATACGTGGCCTTAGTGACATGTGACTCCCCGAAAATCAGGTCAGAAATACTTAAGCTAATATTCAGAAGCGCTCAGGGACATGATGGCGCCATCCCAAAATGGCCAAATGGTTACATCGAACCACTTCAGGCAGTTTACAATACCGGAAAGCTGAGAAGGGCAGTCGTCGAAGCTTGGAGGGATGGAAAGATGAGGTTGGCTGAGGTTTTGGGGAGACTTTCGGATATTGTCTACTTATCAACCGAAGAGCTGATAAAAGCGGACCCTGAGTTGGAATCATTTTTGAACGTGAATTTGCCCGAGGATCTCACCAATTTTTGATGATAGGTTGCAAATTTTGAGCGGAGATGCATGTTCTCCATAAATTCCTTGATGGTGGTGGGGGTCAACACCCGGCCAATCGTTAAGTCAGCAAAAGCCCTTGGCCTGAAGACGATTGCTGTAGACTGTTTTGGCGATGTCGATTTGGCGGCTTATGCGGACACCTTATTTTCAGTTAGGCCTTTGGAAGCGAGGGGTTCCCCCAAGGAATTCAAACGACCCAACCTCTTTGAGCTTTCGCTTAGGGCGCTTGAAATTCACGACGTCGATGCGATATTCCTAACGTCAGGCATGGAGCACAATCCCACGTTCATCCAAGAGCTCGGAAAAAAGGCCGAGATAATCGGAAATAACCCTATTCACCTGAAGCTTTGCAGGGATAAGGAGAAACTCTTCCGCATCGCAAATAGGCTCGGCATCCCGTGCCCGCAAACGAAGAAGGTTCGAAGGTTAAGCGATGCACTGAATGCTGCCGAGGAAATCGGATATCCGGCCGTCCTCAAACCTGCCTTCGGGGGAGGCGGCATAGCCATAAGGCTCGCAAGGTCGCCCGAGGAACTCGAGCGCTTCTTCGGCAGGGTGCTGAGGGCAGGGGACGGAAGGACCGTGTATATGCAGCAGTATGTTCGAGGGATCGACGCCAGCGCTTCTGTCTTATCAAACGGGAATGAGGCGAGATGCCTAACGGTGAATGAACAGATAGTAGGTGACAAGCGATTGGGCTCGCCAAGACCCTTCGGCTACTGCGGCAACATGATACCTTTAGATGCCGGAAGAGAGCTTGTTGTTAAAATTGCTGAGCACTCGGAGGCCCTCTGCCGCGAGATCGGGTTGGTTGGTTCAAACGGGGTGGATTTCGTCCTCTCCAAGGACCCGTATCTGATGGAGATAAACCCGCGATTTCAGAACACCATCGACTGCGTGGAGGGGCTCCTGGGGATAAATCTCGTTGAGGAGCACATCCGATCCTGCCGGGGGAAGCTCGGCAAATACAGTCAGCCCAAGGGTCACTCGGTCAAGTTGATTCTCTACGCTAAAGAGCACGTCAAAATTCCCGACCTCAAGAGGTTTCCAAGTATCGTTGACATTCCCCGAAAGGGCTCAATCGTTAGGAAGGGGAGACCTTTATGCAGCGTTTTGAAGTTTGGTAAGTCTAGGCGGAGGATAACCGCGGAAGCCTACAGCACGGCGAATAAGGTGTATAGGTTTTGTCAGAGATGATATAGGTCGTCCTTAGTGATTGTGCCATTATGGAGCGCGGTTGCGACGAGGACGCCTGAAGCACCCTGTACCTGCAAGCGTCGAACATCTGTGATATCCCTCAACCCACCGCCTACGAGTACTGGTACGGTCGCGTAGCTCAATGTATTTTCCAAAATTGCATGGTTCGGCCCTTGAGCGGTGCCAACCCTATCTAGGCTCAACAGCAATACTTCCGATGCCCCTTCAGCCTCAAACTTCTGAATCAGCTCGGCCAGCGGCAATTGCATCGATCGCGATTTGGCGATCACCCGGCCAAACTTAATGTCGATGCTCGCTACCACTTGCACGCCATATTTAGCAATGACCTTTGAGACCTCATTAAAGCCCCCGAGGGTCTCGGTGGCAAGCACGATTTTTTTAACCCCCTTTTTAACATAGCTCTCGACTTCATCAGCTCGCCGAAAGCCCGCGTCCACTATGAGTCCCAACATGTTTTGGGATGATATTTGCCCTATTGGATTGAGATTGTGTCCAGTCGAACATATCGCATCTAGGTCCGCCACGTAGAGCTCTTTCAAGCCAAACCTTCGAAAGGCGATTGCTATCGATAGGGGATCGGAACTTCTCGCAAGAAGGGTTTTCAAGGGCTTGTAATCCTCCCTCTGCCCCCCGACAGCGTGGACCACCTTCCCCCGCTGTAGGTCCATGACCGGGATAATCCTCATTCTCACGCCCCCGGCACGATAACCGTGCAAACCGTTTTCCCAACATTGAGCACCTCCTCGATTCGCTCAGGGTAATTTCCATTCACCACCCAGCAGGTTATCTCAGCTCTCTCCAAGAGCTCGGGGAGCTTCCGATCCACGACGGATTGATTCATTTCCTTTAGCCTTTGGGTCGAAACAGAGGTCTGAAGTTTCCCACGACGGAAGATCCCGTTAACCATCTTGACCAGGATGAGCCTCTTGCAGCCGATTTTCGCAGAAGTCCAAGCCGCGATCGAGTCAGAGGTCACGTTCCATGAAGGCTCGAGTTCCTCGCAGCCCCTGAGCTCCTCGAGCGGGAGGAATATGGAGCATCCTCTTGATCCGACCCTCTTCAGAGATCTAGTTAAGGTTGACCCCTTGATGAAGTCTTGGAGCATGTAGCCGAAGATGTTCGTGCCGAATATCGCCATCACATGGGCGGTCTGATCTGAGAGCCCGCGCTCTTGCTGCAAATGACGAACGAGGTCCGCAAACTTGCCTCCTCCGGGGACGATGAGTAAGCGATGCTTGTTCGAGGCTTTCTTCAGCGTCTGGCAAAGGTTTTTCAGGGCTTGAGTGTCGGCCTGAAAGCTCCCTCCGATTTTAACTACCGCGTCCACCATCGAGCGCCTCCATTGCAAGTAACCCCGCGCCGAAAGCGGGGGCCATCAAAGCGGCTCCCTCACCGTAAATGGCCGCGAGGTCGATCGTCTCCTTAAGCCCTGCTTTACGAGCGGCCCTCTCGGTCAAAATCCCCCTTCCAATGCCTGCCATGATCACATCCGTCTTCCTCGAGAGCTTGTGCGAACTGATCACCTTTCTCAACGCCCTCGCGACCAGCTCTACCTGCTTATGCTGAAAGACTTTAGCTACCTTCACGATGAAGTCCCTTCCAAGCTCCTCCAAATCGCTGCAGAAGGCCCTGGCGATGCGCCGCATGCAGCTCTCCTTGTCTTTTCCCCTGCCGTCTGAGGTTTCGCATGTGTAATCCTCCTCTTCGAGCATCCCGCGCACCCTGTAAACATCTGCCATGATGGCGAAGTTCTCAGCAGCTACCCCTATTTTTTCGCCACCCAGCTGAACTTCCGAGCAGATACACGGCAATGGCGTGCGAAGCACCCCGGTGTAAACGAGTTCGCCCGCCCTTAGCCTCTGGAAGTCCGTCCGACCTAAGGTACTAGGCTTCCCCTCTTTCACAGGAATTATGTCTGTGGTGGTGCTTCCGACATCGATGAGGAGGCAGTTTAGATGTTTCCTCCCCACGACCAAGGCGCTTGCGACCCAATTAGCAGCCACTAGCTTTTTTGGGGAAGCGAGGGATCGAGAGCGGGTCAGCAGTGTGCCATCCAAGGACATGAAGTGACATATATCATCCCCAAATGCGCTGCACACGGCTTCAACTATCTCGATCACCCCTTCCCGTTTGGTCCGAAATACATCGCAGAGCTCCCCTGTCATGGTGGCGCCGACGCTTTCAGGGGAGGCCAACCTTTTGAGATCCTTGAGGAAGTGACTAAGTGCATCCCTGTTTTTCCAAAGAGGGATGTACTTCAACCAATGATTCCTTACCCTGCTATCCTTCAGCAGAATCGCCTTTGTATTCGCCCCTCCGATGTCAAGGCCAAGCGATCGCACTTCCGTCGACCTCCAAATGGGCAAGGGCCTCCTCAATCGTATCGACTAGCCTGCTCCTAGCTGCCTTGACGCTGCCCCCTGATCCAGCTGCCATAAACATCGGCGAGCCCTCCATAAGATTGCCATCGGACGAGAACGGTGGAGCAATGACTCCGGGGATTTCTCGAAGTTCGCCGAGCTTCTTTATATCTACCTTAACATCGCTTCTAGCCCTTGGAATTCTCATGAGGGAATGTCCCCTGAGCTTAGGCTTTGGCGGAGAGTTACCCTCGACAATAACATCCACCAAAAGCTTCCCCAAGTTTGCTTGAAGTACCTGAGCCAATGCGATAAACGAAGTGGTAACCCTCGGATTCAGTTCAATGAAATAAGGGATATCGCCGACGATCAAATCGACCCCGCAATATCCGCGCAAATTGAGGGCTTTTGCAGCACTCAAGGCGATCTCAGCGCACTTTTTCTCCGACTTGTGGTTGAGCGGGATTTCGCCACCCAAGTATTCAAATCCGCCCCCTTTGGTCACGATTTCTTGCCGGTTAACAGATAGCGCTATCCCTCTACCTTTTCCCATCAACAGGCAGCAGCTGGCGTGCTCGCCTTTCAGGAACTCCTGGAAGACCATGCCTTCGATTTTTTTAGATGATAATGTAAAAAGCTTGATGCCCTCACAGCCGACTCCATCCGCGGGCTTGGTCAAAATCTGCCCTCTAATATTCGGCGGCTTTCTCCAAGTTTTCGGTTGTGGGACCTTTCCCTTGAGGGCGAGATATGTGAGCCATTTGTTGGCAGAAGCTCGAATGGCACCTTCTCGAGCTCCGAGCACGTCCACACCCTTCTTCCTTAACTTGGCAGTAATTTGCTCGAGTTCGCGCCCTTTCTCAGGTGCTATGATAAGGGAGGCATCTGGCTTACACCTTAGAACCTCGCCAAATCCATCTTGCTTGAAAAGCACGTGGGCATCAAGCCATCCTGCTAGCGATTTTAGTTTTCGATTAAGAACAGTGATTACATCGAAACCTGCCTCGCTGAACTCATCCACCATCGTCCTCAGCATTGCGAAGCCCTCGGGAAAAAGACCTGGGTCTATTCTGCGACGAAGCCCGGAGACGCTCTCGAGGATGAGGATTCGCAAACTTAGGCCTCCAAGATCTTTTTCAGCATTCGGACGTGTTCCTCTGATATCCTCCCTTTCTTCCTATCTCCACCCTCACAGGCCGCCCCTCGGATCCCGACCACATCTGGATTGAGTCGCTTCAACTCCCTCAATTCCTTAAGTCCAAGCGAGCCAGCGAGGGCAGCCCAAATGTCGAAGGAATGCGCTTTGTCTATGAAATTTTTCAGCTCCTCGGCTTGAAGGAAGTCCGTCAGAGGCTTTCCATCCTTGATCGCCGTATCAAGCATCGCGACATCAGCCCCGGTTTCGCTCGCTATTTTGGGTATTAGAATTGGTTTGATGGTTCCAGCCCTCTTGAAATCACCATATGCACATACGACGACCTTCGCTGATTCATCAGCTCCCCTAACCGCTTTTACGACCTGTTCCACGAGGTAGGCGGCACTTTTAGCTTTTCTAGGGCCCTTCAGTCCAATTTTTACCATGTTCGCCCCCGCCTTTACGGCACCAAATGCAGCTAGGGCGGCGCTTCCTGGGAGATTGGGGAAATCTCCAATCGCTGCGCTAATTGGGATTCCCTCTGGCACGGCTCGCCTTATCTCGGCTATGACCCAGGGAAAGTTTGCGCCTAGCGATCCCTCCTTGGGGTTCTTAATATCGAGGATATCAGCTCCTCCCCTAATGGCTACGAGTGCCTCATCGACGTCCTTTGGGCTGATCAAAAGCAGGGTCAAGCTAGCCCCTCCGAGCACTCCCTGAGGTCTGACAGAAAGGATGTTATGTGTTTGGGGCGATGATGGGGCATCACAACGAGCCTGATGCTTTCGGGTTGCTTGTTTAAGGACGTGAGCCAACCCTTTGTTTCAAGAGTCTCGCTGAGGTCGTGCAGATTCATGAAATCCGATTTGAATGCAACAATGTTGAGTTCGGGCTTTACAACTGGATCGAGCCCATCTATCCTCTTGATACCATTTGCCAATTTTTGAGTCAAGCGCATGCAGCGCCTCATGATTTTTCGATATCCCTCGTGGCTTAGAGAATTAAAAGCGGCCCACACTGCAGCCGCTGATGCCCCAGATCTCGTGCCCAAAAGCGTCGAGCTAGTCCCGCTCAGGTAGGGAACCTCGATTTCAATGGTCTTTAGCCAGGCCTTCTCGCGGAATAGAACCGAGCCGGAAGGTATTGGGGCCAGACCCATTTTATGGGGGTCGGCGGTAATGGATGAAACCTGATCCACGCTGAAGTTCCAGGCCTGGGGACTTTCGACGAATGGGAGGATGAAACCCCCAAAAGATGCGTCAACGTGAAGGAAGCATTTGAAGTCCTCCGCTATTTCCGCGATCTCGTCTATGGGATCGACAAGCCCAAGCGCGGTCGTGCCTGCGGTGGCGACGATGGCGATTGTATCCTTATTCACATTTTCCTGAATGCTTTCGATGCTTGCACAGTAATTGCTATCGAGGTCCACACGGAGGAGCTTGATCTGCTGGAGATCGCATGCCTTGTCGATGGAATAGTGCGCTGACATGGGAGCGACCACGAATTTTCGCTTCATCAACTTTCTCGCAACCCAAAGGGCGACGATGTTTCCCTCCGTTCCTCCTGAGGTGATATACCCGCCCGATTCGGGCCCTGAAAACAGACTTCCGATCTCTCGTATCACTTCCTCCTCTAAGTTTTTTGTACTTGGGAAAATCTTCGCATCAAGAAGGTTTGTTTCCAAGAACATCGTGTAAGCCCTGACCGCTGCTTTCAAGGGCTTTGAGCACATCGAGGAAAATACCCTGCCGGAATCATAGGTCCAATCTCTATCCCTCCGACTCTTTAGCGACTTCAGAAATCCGTTCAAACTCATGAAATCATCATCCTTCTTCAGCTGATAAGATATGTGGGGTAAATTTGAATACTTTTTGAGGATAGAGCCTCAAAATTTCACTTCGTCATTTCAGCAGATAATCTATGATCCTCTCTGCAATGTTTGTCTTTGCCACGGACTGCAGCGCCTTCCAGCCGGGAATGCTATTCACCTCGACAACGTTGAATCCTCCAGCACGCTCGATGAGGTCGACGCCTGCATATTCGCACCCGACGACCTTCGCCGCCCTTACGCAGATCTCCTTTAGCTCGTCGCCTAACTCATGAGCCTGAATACTCGCCCCCCTTGCGACGTTCGTCTTCCAGCTTTTTCCAAGCCTCTTCATCGAAGCTATGACCTCATCGCCCAAGACGAAAGTCCTTATGTCTTGGTTCTCGTGGGGGATGAATTCCTGGACGAAGTAGACGTTCTTCCCAAAATCTAGGGCTGTGAAAAGCCTGTATGCCAAATCCCTCTCGTTTACCCTAAGCATGCCCACACCCAAGGACCCGAACAATGGCTTCACGACGATATCCTTGAGCTCGAGGAAAGCCTTCATCGCATCCTTATATTTTTCGGCCACAATCGTCCTAGGGGCTGGAATCCCCGCATCCTCGAGCAAGGAGCATGTGTAAAACTTATCCGCACACCTCTCGATCGCCGCCGCTGGATTCAATACCCTTACTCCCAAATTTTCAAGTCTATGGAGAGCGTCCATCCTGAAAACTATTTGCTCCGCAGATCCTTTTGGCACCCATCTCACTATCAGCGCGCCGAATTCCTCTAGATTGTAGTCCCTGCAAGAGATCCTTGGTCTCCCGGCTATTCTTGCAACAAGCTCGGTTATGGGAAAACATATGCACTGGATTCCTCGCCTTTCGATCTCACCCCTTAGCTGCCTAACGTTCCAATCGTTTTCATTCGAGGTAAAAATTCCGATCTTCTCCAATTTTTTAAGCCCCTAAGGATTTCATCAATACCTCTTCATTCACGTGGCCCGCATGAAAGACGCTCCCGGTCCTGATGTTATTTATCGTGACCTCAGCTGGGGAAAAGAGCTTGGGATCGACCTTGTAAAAGTCTCTGTTATGTCTTTCAAATACCTCCAAGAAAGGCATCCCATAATCCCTCGACGAGCTCGATGGGATATCGGAAATCATCGTTTCTATCTCGGAATCCTCTGCAGTCACAAAATATTCCGTCCTTCCACCGTAGAGGATGCAATCATTCGTCTTACCCATAGCCTCCAAATCGTTTTTCGCCACGAGAGCTATTGGCGCGGACCCACTTCCACTTGTTATCTTACTTATGTCAAATCCAACTTCATGCAGCTTGTGAACCCCAGTTTCGACAACTCTTGCTGAAATCTGGATACTCCCGACTAAGCTCGCCGTTGGGGCGACGAGGATGTAGAGATCCTTCGGGCTTAAATTGCACTTTCCGGCTATGAAATCTGCCACTTTTTCATCTGGGATTTTTCTTGTCTCGAGTGCTATCACAGCCTTCTCGAAATCGTCTCCATATCCTATTTCATCGAACAGCTTCTCCTGTCTCGCCCTCGCCCTTGCGGGCCCTGAACCCATCGCGAAGTAATCTCCAACCTTTATCATCCACCCTGCAAACTGGGCCCCCATGCAGGCTATCGCCGGGTGATCGACGAAAACGTGCACCTGAAATCTTTTTTCTGTTGTTAAGAAGACCTCGCCCAGCCCTCCAAGGCAGACCTCCGAGAAAAGCTTTCCAGTCCTCACCCCTCCGGCCGTCTTGACTCCCGCATCTATCACCGTGGCTCCATTTCCCAAACTGAGGACCTCTATCCCGAGCTCCTCTTTATCATGAATCATTTGCTCTACGATGTCAGCGGCTCTCCTGTTCACGCTTATCATGTGCTTCCCCTCCATACGAGGACCTCCCCCTTTCCAAGTCCAGCTAGGTCCCCACTATATCTATCGTATATGCCCGTGATGTGCGCTTCCTTTATGGGCAGGCCGTGCTTCCTAAGGCCCCGCAGAAATACCCTCAGAAATTTCGGATTGTATGTGGAGTCATACTTGAATGTGGGAAGAAGTTCGAGTGGATTGAATGCGATGATAGTTCCCCTATCCATTTCCGCCCCAGCCCTGGCGCCGGTTTTTCCGAAACACAAGATGGATCCTCCTTTCATGTGGGCTCCTGCGAAACTTGCTATGTCCCCAACTACGGCGATTATACCTCGCTTCATCAGCCCCCCTACTTCGTGCCCTGCATTCCCCTCGACTACGATCATGCCCCTATTCATGCCCAATTTTGAACCCCTGTAAGCCCCCCCAAGCAGATTTCCAGCATTGCCCTTAATTCTTATCGTACCCCCCCTCATCTCAGCTCCTGCCCAATCGCCTGCGTTTCCATGGACGATGATCTCCCCGCCTTTCATCTGCCGCCCCAAATGCATTCCAATATTGCCTTTGACCGCAATCTTGCCGAAACTCATTGTCGCGCCCACATGTTTCACGCGGCTCAAATCACCCTCGAGTATGATTTCCTCACCACCTTCTGAACCATCGCTGACCTCGAAAATATCTCCAATCCTTTTCCTTTTGTTGCCCACGAGCACCTCCAAATTTTTCACCTGCTCGAGGGATTTACCCGAAAATAAGTCCGGTGAAATGCACTCGGCTTCCACCGGCACCTTAGGAGCGACTTTGAGCCTTAAGATCACTTAACCATCCTCAAAGAGCTTGTGCAAATAAATCAGGTACTTGCCCAATTTTCCGCCGTAATTTCCGGCTGATATTTTCGCGACCCCGTCAACGTTGCAAGCGGCTTCGATCCCAACTCGCATGGCTTTTTTTACGCTTTCCTCGTCGAGTCCATCTATCACAATCTCCAAAACCGAGTTAACCTCCTTGGGCAGCTCGCTCTTGACCAGCGACCTTATGGTTGGGCAATAAGCTATGTTCGTCGAGGCCTTCAAAAACTTATATTTCGATCCAACCTTGCTCCCGCTTCTCACCACGCCTCCAGGAAAGGGAGCGATGACATTTCTGACCTTTCCTATTGCCTCGACGGATCTCTCTGATGCCTCCAAAGCGGAGCCTACGTTCTGAGCTAAAATCAGAAAGTTACCGCCTCCAACTGCCTGCTGCAACCCAAAACTTTCCTCAACCAAGAACTCTCCCTCCATTACCGGAATCCTCCAGAACCTTCTTTCGCCGAATAATTTGGAAATCTGGAATCCATCCCCGAAAAATCTCAATTTCTTGCCCGCGGAAAGCATTTTTTCACCCTTCAAATTGTTAAAGCAGGCTGAAGTCGGGGAAGTCATGATACATTGTCCTATTCGTCTCAGGAGCTGCTCCTCCAGACTTTTCTCGGAAACGGTGAAGATCAAAACATTAACACCTGGCCGGCCATCAGGGGTTTCATCCGCGCCCACCAGGTTCTCGATGCTTGCCTCACATCCGCAGGCGATGACTGAGGTTGCAAACCCGGTCATAGAACTTGCGGCGTGCAAAGCCCATTTTTCATTCTGAGCTGTGATTAAAACCCGAGCACCGAACATCCCAAAAGCTTCGGCAAAAGTGTCCTCGATTTCAGCGCCGTTTATTTGCACGAAATCATCTCCTGCTTGGGCAGATAATCATCTTGCACCGGGTAATTTTCTAGGCCAACTGTATAGTATTTTGCAAACACTTCTTTGATCTCGTCTGTCAGCTCACCGCCCGCGTTTACCCAGAACTTTCTTCCCTGAGGAGCTTTCACAACTTTCCCATCCTTGACGACGATCTCCCCATCCTTTAGCACATATTTCGCTCGAGAAAATGAGCCTTCGATATCATCCTCCTTAAACTCATATATCGCAATGTCGGCATCAGCTCCAACCCCCAAATGTCCCTTATTCCTCAGTCCAAGCGACTTCGCGGTGGCAGCTCTCGTGATAATCGCGATTTCATAAAGGGAATATTCTCGATCTATGCTCGCAATCGAAGTCCTCTGGGGGGTTCTCTTATGAATCTCGTTCAGTGTTGCCTCCCGCTGTTTCTTGCTCATTAACCAGGAGATTACTCTTGGATAGAAGTAGAATGGCCCAGCGTTTGGGTGATCGGTAGTTAGAAAAACCTTCCATGGGTCTTTAACCAAAAGAGCCGTCTCTAGACCTATCGCCCACTGGATAGAGTTAGCCAAACTTTTCTTCCTAAACACATAGGGGACTACCCCAGCCCCTGCTTCAAGCTCAACATCCGAGTTGTACCACTTGTAGCCGGTCAGTTTTGATAGCTTATACTGCCAAGGCCCATCTGCCGTCATCGTCGTCGCATCGCCAAAGATGACTTGGCCCAAATCGCAGGTCACGTGCTCATGGTGATTGATATAATCAGCGATCTCAGGGGCGCCCGAAGCTAAGTTCGCCCAATCAGCCCCAGCATAAGCGTTAAACTGAACATGGGTTATGTGGATCCTTTTACTCACAGCCTCCATCGTCTCCAGGGTGGTTTTTATATTCCCGGGGGAGCCGAGATTGTTGCAGTGCACGTGTATCGAATGGGGCAGCCTCAGCTCCTCGTTAACCTTAGCTAACCCATTGATGATTTCTCTGGACGAGACGTTGTAGCCCTCGACCCTGTCATCTAGGCTCTCTACGTTTTTACCCCACTTCCAGCACTCGACGCCTCCGGGATTCACGAGCTTAACCGCATAGCCTTTAGTGGCCTTCAAAAGCCATGCAACAAAATTTTTCAATCCATCAAAATCTTTTCGTTCAAGATGTTTTAACACGAAGTAATTATTGCCCATGAGGATGAAAGCCCCATTGTCGATTATTGGGGTATCATTGAGCTCCTCGTGGGTGTGCCTCGCGCTCAGCGGCGGGACGGCAGCTTCCATAACGGTCGTGTACCCAAGCTCCGCGTACCTGTAGCCGGTGACGAAGGTAGAGGGAACCGTGTATCCAACCCCACTCCGGGTAACGCTTGTCCTCGCTACGACATCCTTCCTATGGTCCTCCGGCCTGAGCAACCTGCCCAAATTCACCTTCGAGCCCGCTATGTGGCTATGGATGTCGACCCCGCCAGGGAGGACGACTGAGCCCGAAGCATCTATAACCTCCCCATCCGTTTTCTCGACAATTTTCCCATTCCGGATAAAGAGGTCCATTTTTTCTCCATCAATTTTATTCGCCGGATCGTAGACGATGCCGTTTTTTATGATCAACTTTTGACCCCCTCAATTATTTTCCTTAAAATCTCCTGGTCGGGCGGAAATTTCGGGTTTATCGCCTTCCTCAGCCTTATTGGAATGCCATCCATTCGATAGGCGGTACCCTCGCACTCTATTCCCGCGACAGCTGTTGGAATTACCACCTCGGCAATTAAAGAAGTCATGCTAACCTTTGGGTCCAGCACAATCGTCGAAATTTTTGCCAGGTGCCTAGAAGCTTCACTTGGGAAGTTAGAAACGGGGTCGGAGGCAATGATTAGGGCTGCATCGCATTCCCCTCGAGCTAAAATATCCACCGCCGAGAACTCACCGGGATTATAAATTGGGTACCCCCTGGAGAAATTTACCGAAAATGGATAGCCGGTCTGCCAAAGACAAACCTCGTTAGCCCCAGTGACGTTGAAGTGCCCACGCATTGGGATTATCGTGAACTTAGTATAGTCGTTCAAATCCCTCACCAATCTGAGGGCCGCGTCGACGTTCATGTGCTTTCCACGCGTCATCGTCAAGCCCAAGCCGAAAAAGATAACCCCGAATTTGCACCCTTTCATCCTCTCCGCCAACTGCTTGATCTCCTCGGAAGAAACCCCAGCTACATCGCCCACCTCATGGCCCTTGAGCGCGGCCCTCAACGCCGAGAAAAGCTCGAAATCTCGCCCTTGCTCGACTTTTATGAAAATATCGGCTGGCCTTGTAGATGGAGTTTCCCTGACATCCACACATACGATGGTCCTGCCTTTCCTTCCCTCGCGGGTGAACAAACCTTTTGGAACGGAAG
>Ga0111211_119_pt1 | contig 17024 bp, 16 predicted proteins | sample DeeMarSWOR152_54_FD_80393 | JGI IMG/M metagenome (GOLD analysis project Ga0111211, IMG submission 80393) | Hadesarchaea archaeon DG-33-1 | reverse complement strand
CCGGGATAACACGGTTACAACGAGTGGTACACCTCCGCTTAGCCGTGATATATACCTGGAGAACGGTTGGAACCTTGTGAGCTTCCCGGTCGTCGATGAGAACACGACTCCGAATAATGTCTTCGCACCTCTGGGGTACTACACTGATTACTTCATCTACTACTGGAACGCGCCAGGCGGACCTTACAATATACAAGACCCCGACGAAGTCCTAAAAGATAACCTAGGATACTGGGTCTGGATCAACACAGATAATACCATAACAGTCCCATAAGCGGCAGCAAGATCGACGGGGGCTGCAAGCGCCCCCATAATTTTATTTTTTGAATTGGTCGGGACTCTCCCTTAAGCGCGAATTTTCCGTAGGCCTGCAACCTCTAAGGCGGCACGCAAAGGGCTTTTACGCCGTCAAGCAGAATCGAAAGCGAGTTTAGTGACTTCTATGAAGATACTTGTTGTCTAGATTTTATGGAAAACGGAACCAATTATCGCTGCTCCTGCAATCGACTTTGCGTATCCAGTTATCCTGCGCAAGTCTCTGAGTATGTAATTTAAGTGCTTCCCCAGATCAGGATCTTTGATTCGAGCACTCAACTTGTTTATCAATTCTTCCGCTGCTTCGTCAAAAGTGGGAATGGATTCCACCGTTCTATTGGCTAGCACCAAGTCCCCATTGAAAAATGCTTCAACCGCATTGGAGAATATCTCATGTGTCATCTTACCTAGTCGGATTATCTTTTTCAAATCCGAATCACCGACCTCCTTTTGTCCGATAGCCAGCTGGTTATTCGCGATATTTAAGATATTTTCGGTTATCCACTTTATCTTGGGTCCTATCACTGTGTAGAGAACCATTTCCGGCACCCCCCTTGATTCGATCTTCTTGAGGACCGTTTTATCAAAAGATGAGACCGCAATTTGCCTCTGTAATAGCACATAAATCCTTTTAATCCAATTTTCCCGTTGAATTATGCCAGCCGCCAAAGACAAATCCTTATCTTTCAGCGCCCGCATAGCATCTTCGAACATGGAGGAAACCAACCCACACAACCTCTTTAAAAGCGGCCCCAAGGAGAATTTAGCGGAATCTACCACAGAATGGAGCATGACGCGATTTGAAGTCGATTCCACAATCCCCAGCCCCAAAAGATTACCGACTACGCCTTGGATCTCTTTCCTATGGTTTTCGCTTATCGTATGTTTGGAAACTATTTCAATAATGTCACAGCCCCTGATGTATGATGCAGTTATGAGTCTCGCAAGCATCCCATGATCTCTGTAGCGGTCAACATCTATTGTGATCTTTAACTCTTCTTTCTCCTCGAGTATAATTCCAGGCACCAGCCTTAACGATCCGTCTTCTTCTCTGGTAAGAGTGATTTGATCGCTCGGCTTCAGTTTACATTCTTTAATCCAACAGGGAGGCAATGACACAGAATAAGTACGACCCAGACGTTGTAATTTTCGCACTTCCACAAAATCCCCCCAATTAAGTATTTGATTCTTATATCTATAAACATTAATAAACACTAGTAATCGTCTTTAATCGCTCCTGCCTATATGACTCCCAAGACCGTGACAGCCCTTCACGTGAATGAAGTTCTGGCAAGGGGTGGTCCGGGCAAAATAATTCATTGCAATAATGCCATTTGTGAGCAAAGCTTCAACTCTTTTACCGCAAAAAGGAAACAAGCGTCGCCCAGCAACTTTCACCATTCTTTTGAATTGTCAGGTGAATTTAAAAGAGGTATAGACCCCGACGCTTCTCTCACTTTCTGGCTTGGTTTATTCAACGGTTTTCATCGAGTTATTGCGAAGGTTTTTGACAATTAATCGACATTTTACTTTCGATTTAACCTGATTTAATTGAATTGTTCGAATGGGTTTTCCAGAATTAAACCATCATTTTTGTACATTTATTTCCGTAATTAATCCGATTTATTGGACATTTTCGGCGATTAACCTCTCGCACTAAGGTAAATTACTTTTCTCAGAGGTGGATTGATCTATGGTTATTTCCCCGATAAACTTCGCGTGTGCAGCTATCCCACGAAAGTCTCTGATTATGTTTGATACGCGCATCGCCAAATCAGCATGTTTAATCCGCGGGCACAAATCTACTAACAATTCGTCCTTCATTTTCCCAAGTGGTTCAAAGGATTCCACCGCATCATTCGCTAACATAACGTCTACCTTGAAAAATGCTTCACATGCATTGGAGAATGCCTTATGCGCTGTATAACCTAGATGAATTATCTTTTGTAAATCTGCATTACTTATACCATTTTTTGCTAATACCAGCACGTTATTTGAGATATCCACAGAATAGTCTGCCACTGCCTTTATCCTAGGAAATATAAATAATTGGAGTGCTACATCCGGCATCCCCTTTAAGTTGATCTTCGTGAGAACTTTTCTATCGCGTGTTGCGGTTAAGATTTGTCTGCCCATTAGCCAGTAAATATTGTCGACCTCATTTTCTCGTTGAATTACGCTAGCCGCCAAAGACGTGTCTTTATCCTTTAGCGCCCCCAACGCATCTTGGTTCATTGAAACAACTAGCTTAAAAAACCTCTTTAGAATCGGTCCAATGGGGAGTTTAGAAGGGTCCACTACAGATTGGAGCGTGACGCGATTTGAAGTCGATTCCACAATCCCCATTCCCATAAGATTCGTGGTTGCATCATTGATCTCTTTCCTATGATCTTCGCTTATCCTACGTTTGGAAAATATTTCAATAGTATCACAGCCCCTATTGTATCCGCCAATGATGAGCCTCATGAGAATTCTTGGATTTTTGCAGCGGTCGGCATCTATTGTAATTTTGATCTCTTTTGCTGCCCGTGTAATTCCGGGGACGATCCTCAATGATCCATCAACCTCCTTGTTGATTGTAATTTGATCGCTCGGCTTCAGTTTATATTCTTTAATCCAATCGGGAGGCAATGTTACCGAAAAACTAGTATGGCCCACCCTTTGCAACTTTCTTAACTCCACAAATATCCCTCCTACTTACTTTTATATTGTTATATAAATACTTTAAATTACATCAAGAGAATAATCCGCATTCCTTATCGGGAGGCATGCCACACATTTTCTGGGGCCTCCGGATTTTTGAATACATGAAAATCCGCGCTTGATAATGTCATGGAGTGGTGATTTTTACCAATTCGCTAGATGCTGGATTTTGCTATGGAAAAGGGAGTAGAACTCCCTGAGGAAATCCGTTGCCCAGTCCAGCTGGTGGGTCGCGCTCTGACGCCTCAGGGCTGCTGCCTCGGGTTCGTCAGGCCCCGACTTCGCATCTCGAAATCACCCATCGTATCACCCTTTTAGTTTCGACCGGGAAACGACGATGCTCGCCGCTAATCCGGGCGAAGGGGTATCTCAAAATAGTCCTGTAGTGCCCCGGGCGGGATTTGAACCCGCGTCGCAGGCTCGAGAGGCCTGCATGATTGACCGGCCTACACTACCGGGGCATGATTTAGTTTAGGCGGTCGGAATAATAAAACATGTTGAACCGAAAGCGGGCCCGCCGGGATTCGAACCCGGGATTTGCAGCTTAGGAGGCTGCTGCCTTATCCAGCTTGGCCACGGGCCCATGTGAAATTTGGACGACAAGGCTTATGACGGTTGTTCTCTCCAGTGCAAACAATATCACAAATCTGCGAAAGTTATTTAAAGCGCATACGGCAATGATTTTTGCAGTTAAGGTAGGTGATCAAGTGGGTGCTTCAAGAGCCCTCGGGGCGTTGCTCTGCATTGCGTGCGTCGTAATAGCGGCTCTTCATATCTACTATGGGTATTATGAGGGTCCAAGGCTGCATCTGGCGTTCGGACTGCCGATTACGGCGGGGTTGCTAATCGTTGTAGGCTTGGGCTTTTGGCTAGGCTGGATAATGGCAACTACTAGAGAAGTTTCAGCGACGCCACCGGCAGCGGAGTCCAAAGAAGAGGAAGAGGAATAGCTAGGGTAATCTTTGCCGCCAGATGTCAGTTTTTTATTCGTAGGTGGGTCTTCGGATTGAAAAGGATACTTGTGTATGAATATTTTTAATGACCTAATCAGAGCCCTGCGCATGACAGCCGAATCTGGAAAGCGAGTTGCGGAGATAACGATCAATAAATGCATTACTGAGAAAGGTAGTTTACCCCAATACGAGAGGTCTCTTCTGCGGTTTGGAGGCCCCGCCGACCGAGCCCCGGATTGCCGAAGCGATTTAAGGACTATAGTTAATTTAATTAATTGGGAGATATGTAGGGGATAAGTTGTATCGATACTTAGATTGGTGGGGATTAGCTTGAAAATTAGGCGATGGTTAATCGTCGGTTACCTGCTCCTGCTGATGGCATTTACAACTTCCATACTATTAATTCCAGGCGAAAAATATCGCGTGCTCACCACCTCTGACAGCGGATGGTTCTTTGATATTGCTGTTGATATCGCCGAAACCGATGGCATGGTAGAGGTTAACCGCCTCTCCCACCCGCCATATGGGAAGTCCGTCAGCATTACCGATCAGGGGCAGCCTCTGATGGCGGCAATGTTGTACAAGGCCGTTCATGCCATCGACCCGGATGTTACTCCGATGGATGTCGTTCAATATTGGTCACTTCTCTTGTTTGCCCTCACGCTCATCCCAATTTTCCTGATAGGGAGGGAACTTGGGGGCGATTTCGCTGGTTGTCTGGCGGCATTCTTTGCGGCATTTATGACGTCGAGCATCTATTGGTCAAAATTCGGAGCATTCGACCGGGAGGTATCACAGCTGATATTGGGGGCTTGGACCGTTTACCTCACCATTCGGCTATTTAAAGCACCTCGCAAGTTCATCCCAACCTTCGCGGTATTGGCGGGCTTGGTTTACGGGATTTTTGGATTAACGTGGGGAACAGGCGCACTATATCTTGCAACTGTAATCATTGGCGGGCTGATTTTCGTCTTGCTATTCGAGTTCATCGAGAAATTGGCCCGAAGAACCGCGGATTTGATCCACTCAGCATTTCTGACCATTCGCGAAAATTTGCACTTAATGGCTGGGGCTGTCGGGATGTTGGCGGTAATGACATTTATGGTTTACCTAGCGGGAGGAAGGCCAACCATCTGGGTAGGCTTCGCTCAAACGCTTCTGGGTTATGTTGGGATTGGGGGAGGAGGGGTATCGCTTCCAAGATATGCAAGCGAGGCGGCGGCGCCGAGTGATTGGGGAGGCACCTTTAACTCATTTTATGGTGGGGGAGTTCTAAGCGCAATTGTCTTCGTGCTCATAGCTTTCGCGCTGATCAAGATCTGTTTATCACGAAAGCGCTGGGAAATATTCGTGCTGCCGTGGATACTCGTACTCGCAGCGATGGTTTGGCCCGGACGTGGCCAAGCGCGATTCGAGCGACTTTGGTGGCCACTTATCCCGGTATTGGCGGGCGTAGGTCTAGTGGCAATGGTATCTATGCTCCGGCGGTCATCTTTGAAGATTCCATCTGTATCAGAGTGGTTGGATCGAATTCAAAAGCCGCTCGTGATTGTGGTTTTTGCTGCTATCATTGCAATACCGTACATTGAGAACGCATATGCGACTGCCGAGCGGACCACCCCCCCAACGGAATGGCACGGGTACGTTTCAGACAGAGAATTGATGAGCACCTTCGATTGGCTTCGAGAGAATACACCCGAAAACTCGGTCGTCGCTATCGAATGGTCCTACGGACACGTTTTAACCGGCGCCTCTAGGCGAGCGTCGGTATGCGACGGTACTGAAACGAAGGAAGAGGAGGGCAAATGGGAAAATGCTGCAACCATCCATCCCCCCGACTATATTTACTATGTGAGGGACAGTACGGGGTACATTTACGGCGTAAACGTTCCTGATAGGCCTTGGACAATCAATGGTAGGAGAATAGATATCCAAAACCTTCCATTAATGGATGAACGTGAATTTTTGTGGCTCGTACAAACTTATCGCGACAACTACGGGTGTCAAATCGATTATGTGATATTCTATAGGAGTTGGGTCACCGAGGAATCCGGGTTCTACTATGGGATTCCATATTATGGGCTCTGGTATCCTTCCTGGAGAAGGTGGGAACTGAGGGAGTGGAAAGCGCGCGCCTCTGAATCCACAAAAGAAGATCAAGACTTTGTCCTCAGATTTGAAAATCGGGAAAACGTAGTATTCAATTCAGAGATGCAAAGTGCTTTCTTGCGAACAGATGGAGTTTGGAAAACTTTGGCGGGTTATGTTGGCATTTTTCTAGATGAGGCAGGGGCAATAAGAGATGTTAGATTTAACTTTCCTTCCCCTACCCCAGACATCCCAGAGACCTTGTTGCTCTTTTTTGATGAGGACGATAACATTTTCGTCCAGCCGGATGGAATCTGGGCGTATCTACTTGACCTCTCCATTCCAATGATCGCCCGCGTATTTTCACCAGCCTTTTACAATATTGATTATCTGGAGGGCATCGATTATTACTTACAAGTTGTCTATGAGAGTCCGGAAAAACGAGTTACGATCTGTAGGATTAACTATGTGCCTCAGCCGGTTTCGATAGCCGGTAATCCAACTGACAACGCTAAAACTAACGATAATACCCCGACCTTCAGGTGGGCATTGGCAATCAGCGCGGAGAGGTACGAACTATGGGTGGATAATAGCCCGGACTTTACCTCGCCCGAGATCGTTGCCGATAATATCATAGAAGTTATCTACACCCCACCAGATAATAAAGCCCTCATCGATGGAAATTACTCATGGAAGATTCGAGCGTTCGACGCCAACAATAACGCGACGGATTGGTCACCCGTTTGGACGTTCACCGTGGATACCGTCACACCGTCCGCACCTTCACTGATTTCACCCGAAAAAGATGCGGTAGAAAACAGCCTCACCCAGACTTTCACGTGGACTCAACCTGAGCCTGATTTTATTTACCACCTTCAAATAGACAGCGAAACCAGTTTCTCCTCGCCGTATATACGTGAGGACTTGTCGGTGCTGGAAAACTCATACACCTATAACTTCCCCGCCAACGGAACGTATTATTGGCGCGTTCGTGCAAGAGATGCGGCTTACAACTGGAGCCCTTGGTCTGAGAATTATAAACTGATAATTTTGGCACCAGCTGGCCAGCCAAAGCCCTCCTCACCGACTAACGGGGGGGTGATTAATGACAATACTCCAACATTTAAATGGGCCATCGGATTTAACGCGGACAACCATCGTCTGCTCATCGATGACGACAACTACTTCTCATCGCCAATTGAGAATCGTATTCTTGGGGCGACGAGCAACGAATACACCCCGGCGGATGAAAATTACCTAGCCGATGGTAATTACTCATGGAAGGTGGTCGCGATCAACGAGGCTGGCGAGAACGAGTCAGCAGTCTGGACATTTATTGTAGATACCATACCACCTGGCGAGCCGAAGCTCCTCGCTCCGGACAATGGGGGAACGGTGAGGGACAGCACTCCAACTTTTGATTGGTCAAGCGTTACGGATGCGGGCGAATATGAGTTATGGGTGGATGACAGCTCTGACTTCTCATTGCCTGAAATTTTGGAAATTATTTCCACCGACGCATTTACGCCCGCCATGGATTTACCGGATGGAAACTACTTCTGGCGCGTTAGAGCATATGATGCGGCAAATAATGCTGGAGATTTCTCGCCCGTGTGGTCTTTTGTTATAGATACCCTGGGTTAAGAAGGCAAATTTAAGAAGTCCGAAGAGTAACAGCGTCCGAGGCGACTCGATGCAAAGGCCTAGAGGAACGCGCGATCTTTTCGGTGAGGAACTCAGAAGTATCCGCCATGTCACCCGAGTCATGAACGATGTTTTCAGACGTTACGGCTACGCTGAAGTGGAGACACCCACATTTGAGCACCTTGAACTTTTCGCAAAGAAGTCCGGCGCAAACGTCATCAAACAGCTTTACGCGTTTCAGGACAAGTCCGGCCGCTGGTTAGCGCTCCGCCCCGAGTTAACTGCACCCGCCGTTAGGCTATACATAAAACAGCTCAAATCGGCCCCTAAGCCTCTGAAGTTGTTCTACTTCGGCCCATGCTTCCGGTATGAGGAGCCCCAAGCTAGGCGCTGGCGACAGTTTTTGCAATCCGGCGTTGAGATCATCGGCTCGGCCAGATCGGAAGCTGACGCTGAAGTTATAGCACTTTCAGATGGTGTCATGCGCAAGCTCGATTTGACTGGGCGCGAACTCCGCATCGGACACATTCATCTGCTGAGGGAAGTGCTAGCCAAAGCGGGGATAAAGGATGATGCTCAGGATCCGGTCATGCGCGCGATCGACAGCCGTGACGAGTCCAGACTTAGAGATGAGTTAGACCGGGCGGAAGTTGAGGTGCACGATAGAAACTTGCTTAATGCCTTAATCGAATTGCGCGGGGACATCAAGATCCTAAACAAAGCTGAGAAACTCGTCAGCGGTTTGCCTAAGGCGAAGGCATCGGTACAAAGCCTCCGCAATATCCTGAAACAAGTTAAGTTGCTTGGCGTCAAGGATTTCAACATCGACCTCGGAATCGCTCGCGGGCTTGAATACTATACTGACGTCGTGTTCGAATTTTACGTGGATGGCGTTCAGGTCGCGGGTGGCGGGCGATATGACGAATTGATCGAAGTGCTCGGGGGGAAGCCCTGCCCGGCGGTCGGTGTGGGGTTCGGCGTCGATCGTATCGCCCAAGCCCTTTTGGAGCGAAAAATCGAAGTCGCGCGCGAACGATTGGACTGCATAGTCCTCCCGGCAAGCGAAGCGATGTTGGATAATTGTTTGGAGATTGCGCGCGAATTGCGGGCGGCAGGGTTAGCTGTAGATGTAGATCTTATGGGACGTAGCTTAACAAAAGCCATAACCTATGCCGATGCGCGCGGAGCTGAACGCGTCGTAATAGTTGGCGCAAAAGATTTGGCCGAAAGTAGAGTTACACTTAGGGACATGCGGACCGGCGCACAGGAGAAAGTTCCAAAACTGGAGTTGGCCGAGAAGTTGCGCAGCCCGCGTTAAACTTTTAAAATTTATGCCCATGCTTTTCAAACATCTTCTTTAGGACGAGCGCATCCTGCTCCAAGGTTGGGCTTTCAGAGATCAAGGTGATCTCTATTTTTCTCTTCAGGATTTCTTTCACCAAGGGTTCAAAATCGGGCTTTTTCGCATCGATGGTAAGGTGGTGTTTTTCATTGCCCTTCCCGCTTTCGACCTGCGTGTACTCCGCGCCTGTTACGTGAGTATGAAAGTGTTCTAGTTTCAACGGCTTCAGTTCGTCGAAAATTTTTGCATAATCTTCCTGTTTCTTTAAACCTCCGGCGGATCTGCAGTTCAAGTGAGCCCAATCAACTACTGGCGCGCAGCCCTTGACCTCTCTGCAAATTCCGATTATTTCTTCCAAGCTTCCGAATGTGCTCTGTTTTCCCATCGTCTCCAACCCAAGTCTTACATCTTCTATTCTCATCGATTTCATCCGTTTGATAAGATCTTCGCATGATTGTCTAACTGCTTCGTATGCTTGCTCGGGAGTCAGCTTTCCATAAAATCCTGAATGGAAGACCGCCACATCGGCCCCCATAAAATGTGCTCTCTCCACGGAGTCGAGGATCCGCTTTTTAGATGCTTCAAGTTTCTCTTTTTCCTGGGAGCAGAAATTGACGAAATACGGACAATGTACCGATAAGCGAAAGTTGAATTTTTTAGCGATCTCGCCGACTTCCTTCGCCATCTCATTGCTCATCCCCACCCTCCTCACGAACTCGCACTCGAACGCGTTCAGCCCAAGCTCGGCCGTGCATCGGACACCCGCTATCGTGCTCCTCTCTTTGCTCGCCAGCGGAACCCCGGCCGGCCCCAAGTATATCACTCAGCCACCCAAACCCACTTATGTAAAAGAACAAAAATCTTATTGCTCGATGTCTGGGATGGTGAAATATGTTAAGCGAGCTACGGGAGAAAGCAGCCCCATTGGTGGAGCCGGTTGCGAGGGCATTTGCGAGGGCTGGTTTTTCCCCAAACAGTTTGACTGTAGTCGGGCTCTTGATCGGTTCGGTTGCCGCATTGCTTTTCGCCAAGGGTGAACCCGCTTTAGCTGGCTTGACCCTGCTCATATGCGGAGTGTTTGATGTAATCGACGGCGCGGTCGCTCGCGTGACCGGCAGGGAGACGGCTTTTGGAGAGGTGCTCGACGCAGTCATCGATAGGTATGTGGACTTCGTTATCTTCATCGGCATCATATACGGTGGCCTGGCGGAGTTATGGAAGCTGCCAAGCTGGGCATGGTGTACGCTAGCGCTCACTGGTAGCTTCATGGTCAGCTACACCCGCGCCCGGGCTGAGGCGGCTGGTTCCGGAAAGCTAACCGTCGGGATCGCCGAGCGGGGGGAGCGCCTCCTAATCCTAGCATTTGGCGGGATGCTCGGGTATACGAACTTCGCAGTGGCGCTGGTAGCGGTCTTAGCGCACGCCACGGCGATCCAAAGGTTGATCGTCACTAAATATCGTCTAGGGTGAAGTTCTCTTTTTGAATAATTTTTTATAGAGGTCAGTGAAGTACTCATCGGCCTCTTTCAACAGGCCCCGCCCCTTGTCCGTGATCTTGTAATATTTGCGCGCAGGCTTGCCCCGTTGCTCCTGCCATTCAGTCGTGAGGTAACCCTTCCGCTGAAGCCTGTAAAGTACAGTGTAGGATGTTACCATGGGGGGCTTCCATCCAAAATTTTTGTTTATCTCTTGGCGCAACTCATACGCGTACATCGGGCGCTCTTGGAGCAATCGAAGGATGTATGGCCAGAGCATCTCCTTGGTGGTTTTGCGTTCAAGCCGTTTCACCCAAATGACCCATGTGTAAATCGCCCGCAAGCTTTATAAGTCTTAAATTTAGAATTATCTCTAAATAGGATATAATACTAAAATGGAGATAAATGGGGATAATATTTTATGGCAAAGGTTAACGTCGCAATCGCTGGGGTTGGCAACTGTGCTTCATCGCTGGTCCAGGGCGTAGAGTACTACAAAGATGCGAGGGAAGATCAATTAGTTCCAGGCCTAATGCATGTCAATTTCGGTGGCTACCACGTCCGCGACATCAAGTTCGTCGCCGCATTTGATGTCGATGCGAACAAAGTTGATAAGGACATTTCGGAGGCGATATTTACCCCGCCGAATTGTACCATAAAGTTCAGTGACGTCCCTAAGCTCGGCGTCGAAGTGATGAAAGGACCCGTCTCGGATGGTCTCGGAAAGTATCTAAAAGGGGTGATACCAGTCGATAAGACACAGAAGTCTGTTAACGTCGCTCAGTTCCTTAAGGATTCGCATGCGGACATGTTGATAAGCTATCTACCAGTTGGCAGCTACGAAGCTTCCAGACAATATGCGCAGCAGGCGATCGAGGCCGGTTGTGGTTTCATCAACTGCATACCGGAGTTCATAGTATCGGGCAAGGAATGGGGAAAGAGGTTCGAGGATGCGGGATTGCCATGTGCAGGTGACGATATCAAATCCCAGGTGGGGGCGACGATCCTACATCGCATGCTGGCGAAACTCCTCCTCGATCGAGGGGTGAAGCTCGAAGAAAGCTATCAACTCAACATCGGGGGAAACACCGATTTCCTCAATATGCTCGAGGAGGAGCGGCTGAGCTCAAAGCGCATAAGCAAGACGGAGGCGGTCTCCAGCCAAGTGCCCTACGAGGTACCACTCCGAATAGGTCCGAGCGACTACGTCACTTTCCTGAAAGACAACAAGGTGTGCTACATCCACATGCGGGGCAGGAAGTTCGGCGACATCCCGCTCACGATAGACGTCAAGCTCTCGGTCGAGGACTCGCCCAATAGCGCGGGCGTCGTGATCGATGCTATCCGCGCGGTGAAGCTTGCGCTCGATCGCAAGATCTGTGGCCCGCTCGTGGGCGTTTCAGCCTATTTCTTCAAACACCCACCCACGCAGATGTCGGATGTCGATGCTAAGCAGGCCGTAGAGGATTTCATAGCAGGAAAAAGGAGGGGGTAATTTGGAGTTCGATGTTATCGTCGTAGGGCATGTTGCGGTCGATGTAAATGTGCTGCCCTGGGGGATAATCGAAAATGTTTTAGGCGGCGCGCCCACCTACGCGGGTCTAGCCCTCGTGGCTTTGAGGAAAAATGTTGGGATTGTCTCAAAGGTCGGTGCTGATTTTTTGGATAAGTTTCCTCCGCTTTACAGCAAGCTCGGCTTGGACACCGAGGGCATTCTGGTAACTGGCGAGCACACGACGACATTTGAAAACACTTACGATGAAGCTGGCAATAGGGAGCAGGTTTGTAAACACATCACGATCAAAATATCTCCCGACGATATCCCGCGGGCTTACCAAGATGCTAAGGGTTTTTACGTTTCTCCGATTGTCGATGAGGTAACTGCTGATGTGCTGAAGTCGATCAAACGAAAGGATAACACCATCATGTTCGATCCCCAGGGCCTGTTCAGAAGGATAAGTGGGGAAGATAAGGTCAAAATTCAGCCCCGCGAGGACTTGGGCGATTTCCTTAAGTACGTGGATATCGTGAAGGTCGGCAGAGATGAGGCTCAAGCGCTCAAGGGCGACGCCAGAAAAATTTTGGAAGATCTGCGAGGGATGGGGCCAAAAATTGCGATTTTGACTCGAGGGGAAAAGGCTTGTGCGATGCTCTCCGACGAGGGATTCAGTGAGATCAAGAGTTTGAAGGTCGATGCAAAGGATCTCACTGGCGCTGGAGATGTTTTTGGTGCAGCTTTCCTAGCGAGGTACTTGGATACGCGCGATACGGCAAAATCAGCGAAATTCGCGTCTGCCGCGGGTGGCTTGAAGATAAGGTACAAGGGACCAACTGGATTTCCGTCCGAGAAGGAAATTGTGGAAGCGATCAAGTCAGCTAAATAAATCTTCGAGAGAATTCAATACGTTTTCCCGATGTAAATGACTTGCTTGGCCTTCTCTCCGCACCTTATGCATTTTCCAGAGGGTTTTTCTTCTTTTCCAAATAGGGTCCCTTTGACCTCTCCGCCCCCTGTTTCTGACTTAATAAGGTCCGCGCATTCCTCCTCACCGCACCAGTTTACTTTAACCAAGCCTCCCCTTCTCTCCAGCCAATTTTTCAGCTCTTTCACGTTTTTCGTTTCAGATATTCTCATCTTGAAGAATTCGTCCGCTTTCCGTATGAGGTTGCTCTGGATGTCGTCCAAAAGTTTTCCAATTTTTTCGAGCAGCTCCTCATCTTTTACGCTTATTTTATTTCCGGTATCCCTCCTAACTAAGACGACTTGTCCCTTCTCGACGTCCTTGGGACCGACTTCTATCCTCAATGGTGTGCCCTTCAACTCCCAATAGTTGTACTTCCAACCGGGCGTATGTTCCTCTGATTCGTCTACCTTTGCGCGCACGTCACCGTCCACAATCTTTCGCTCGATGGCTCTCGCCTTCTCTAACACTTCCTGCTCCTTTCCCTTGAAGAATATCGGGATCACTATCGCTTGAATCGGCGCCACTTCTGGGGGAAGGATCAACCCCTTATCGTCTCCGTGAATGGCCACGATGGCACCGAGTATCCTCCAAATCGCCGGGCCATAACAAGTCTGCCAGACGTGCTCCTCCTTTCCATTTTCGTCCACGAATTTTATCTCGAACGCTTTGGCAAAATTTTGACCGAGGAAGTGCGTTGAAGGGAGCTGGAGCACTTTTCCATCGGGCATCACCGTATCCGCAGCGTACGTGTGCACGGCGCCTTGAAACTTGTCGTGTTCCGGCCTTTGAAAGAACAAGAAGGGGATCCCAAACAGTTTGTGCATCACTCTCTCCGTGATCTCAGCATCTTCCTTCACCTGTGCTTCGGCCTCTTCCCGAGTCGCGAAAGCATCGTGTGCTTCGATCCACCAGAATTCTCTTCCCCTGATGAAGGGCCTCGTCGCCTTCGTCTCGTGGCGCCATACTTGGCAGCTCTGGTATCTCTTCATGGGCAAGTCTCGCCAGCTTCTCACCCACAGGGAGTACATCTGGTAGAAGGAGGTCTCGGAGGTCGGCCTGAGCGCCAATCTCTCCTCCAGTTTCTTCTTCTCGCTCCCGACTTCGGTTATCCAGAAGACTGCGGCTTTGAACTCCGCGTGTTTCTTCTCCTTCTCGAAGTTTGACTCGGGAACTACTGAAGGCAACATCAAAGGTTCGTGGCCGTTCTTCTCGAGCTCTTCCTCGAACGCTCGATACATCAGCTTCATCGCCCTCACCGACCACGGCATGTGAACGAGAAATCCCTTGACATTGAAACGAATATCCGCCAGTTCGGCTTTTTTCAGGACTTGGGTGTACCATTCCGAGAAATTTTCGGATTTCTTGACGGTGATGCCCAAGTCCTTCTGCAATTTCTCGCGCTTCACCCAATCACCTTCAAATAATCGCTAAACACTGACTTAAACTTTAGTTCTAGAGCTTGGCTAAAAAGCCTATTGAGTCAGTATTTCATAGCCCTCTGCTGTCACAAGCACCATATCTTCCCAACGAGTCCCGCCCAAGCCCGGAACATAGACTCCGGGCTCGACTGTCACCACCATGTGCTTTCGCAGGACATCTTTAGATTTTGGTGCTAAACTCGGCGCTTCGTGGATGTCCAGACCTACGCCGTGGCCGGCTCCATGCGGATAGAACTTCTCATAGCCCGCAAGGCGAATGAGCTTTCGGGCCGCCTCATCGACACTCATCGCTTTGACACCATCGCGGACGCGTTCAATTGCAGCTTCTTGTGCGCGTTTGACAACCTCCAACAATTTAAGCTGTTTTCTGGTAGTTGTTATGGAAAAAGTCCTGGTCATGTCTGACGCGTAGCCTTTGTAAATGGCACCAAGGTCTACGATCACGAGCTCACCTCGGCGCAACCGCTTACGCGTCACCGTCGCGTGGGGTAACCAAGAGTTCTTGCCTGATGCCACGATGGTGCTAAAAGGCGTTCCCTCCGAGCCGCTCCTTCGCATAACGTACTCCACCTCTGCTGCGATTTCGAGCTCGCTTCGCTTCTCCTCGATGAGTTCAGCTGCTCGAATCATCCCCTTGACTGCCAGTTTCGCCGACTTCCTCAGCCACGAGATCTCTCGCTTGGATTTGATCTTGCGCATCTCGGTGATTAGCTCGGGCAGCTCTAGATAGTCGGCTTTGTGAGCGTTGCTGAGCTTTTGTAACGTTTCCCGCCTCAAGCCGTCATACCCGACCTTCCGAGCATTTAAATCCCTCAAGTGCTCGGCAAGGAGCTGCCAGAACTCGCCAAAATACACCCGCTCACCCCGGCGCAGCGGTACTCGTCGCGGGAAGTAGGAGTAAATGTCTCCGATGACGCCTTCACGTTTAGCCCTGTCTAGCTCAAGCCGCTTGCAAAACAACATCGGCTCCTGCGCAGAGACGATCACGGCTGCGGAAGCGGTGGTACCGGAGAGGTAGCGGGCATTTTGGACCGCTACAAATGCATCGAGTCCCCTTGCCCCTAGCTTGGTTTTAAGCTCACGTAGGTACGCTTGCAAATTCACCCCAGTCGAGCTTGGGATGCAGAATTAAAAATGTTTGCAGCAGATGATGTAGCGATGTCGACCCGCAAGCGCGAATTGAAACGTCGTTACGACCTGACCGCCCACGTGTACGACCGTCGCTACATGGGAATTCAGCAAGAAAAATACGAAACTGTTTTAGCAAATATCCAGCGCAGGGGTAGAATTCTTGACCTGGGATGCGGCACTGGCATGCTTTTGGCGTCGCTTGAAAAAAGGGCTAGGTTCGTAGCCGGCGTCGATATGTCCGCCGAGATGTTGGGGGCGGCGAAAAAACGTGCCACCAAGGCAGCCATCGTGCTCGCCGATGCTGATCATCTACCTTTCGCTGATGGGAGCTTCGATGCAGTTGTTTCAGTAACCCTGCTTCAGAACATGCCAGATCCGGAAAGGACCATGCGCGAGCTAGCCCGAGTGCTCCGGCCAAATGGAAAAGCGATAATTACAAGCCTCAAGCGTAAGCACTCGCCGAAACAGTTAGCAACCTGGTCAATAGCCGCGAATCTAAAACCTTTAAGGATTGGGGAAATGTCGAACAGCGAGGATGTTATCTGCGTAGCGAGGCGTGGCTGAGAAGGTCGAAGCCATAGCGAACAGGCTTAAAGTCCCAAGACAAAGGTAGTTGCCTAAGTTAGCGCTCCTTCGAGAACTGAAACAGCAACTGAAGCTTGAACATTTCACGAGGGCAATGGGATGAAATTTAAGAATATCGCGGTGGGGGGAACATTCGATTACCTGCACGATGGACATGTGGCGATCTTAGCAAATGCATTCGAGCTTGGAGATCGTGTGCTAATCGGAATAACTTCGGATGAGATGCAGTTGGTTAAGGATTCGGCGGGGGTCCGACCCCTAGAAATCCGCATGCAAGCACTTTTAGAGCTGCTGCGCTCCCGCGGCTGGCTCGAGCGCGCTGAGGTTCACGTAATTTCGGACCCATTTGGCCCAGCGGTTGACGACCTCAAGCTGGAGGCGGTCGTCGTCAGCTCGGAAACCATGCCAAGGGCTAAGGAGCTCAACAAACTTAGGGCCTCGAATGGGCTTGTGCCGCTTGAAATTATCGAGATTCCATTTGTGCTGGCTGAGGACGGGGCCCCCATATCCTCGATAAGGATCCGCTACGGTGAGATCGACATCCATGGCAAGTTATTGAAGCGCTACGGCTCTTGATTAAAAATCATAATTTTTTAATTGTGTTAGTGCGCCCGCCATGACTAAACCCCAGATGATATGTCGGCGAATAAACCAAACTAAAGAATGTTCAGGCCGATGGTGAACTTGGGGCTACTAAGGTATTTTTTGAAGCCAGTTAAATGGAAAACCGTGACCCAATTTCGTGGCGCCGATATCCAAGGTTAAATTTGTGCGAATACCTAAGACCAGGGTCGTGATTATTCCACGAATCAAGGACAGTTGCAGGAGTTTTCTGCTCGGCAATCGCATTCATTTCGCCATCTACACCTTTTCGAATTGGTCCC
>Ga0111211_118_pt1 | contig 17092 bp, 14 predicted proteins | sample DeeMarSWOR152_54_FD_80393 | JGI IMG/M metagenome (GOLD analysis project Ga0111211, IMG submission 80393) | Hadesarchaea archaeon DG-33-1 | reverse complement strand
CACCGCTCAGCAACATTTGAATGGCCTCTCGAGCCACTGCAAGCTGTTCAGGCATACCTATTAGCGCAACCGTTTTTCCATAAACCGACATGCAGACCCCGGCCGTCTCCTCTATTATGCGTCGGGTCTTTCCGGCTTCGCCTATCACCCTGCCCTTAAGCCTCACTAGGGCCTTGTCCGACCTACCCACAAAGTCAGTCATATCGATTACCTCCAAAAAAATGTCTTCATCGAAAAGTCGAAATGCTCGCTCGGAGCTAAATCCCCGGGCTATTGCGTTCAGAATGTCCCTCGCGCAAAGGGCACCGAGTGGATCATCACCGGGTTTGATGACCACCTCTCCAGTCTCGCCATCAAAGGTGAGCCTCGCCCCAGTTCTGCGCTCTATTTCCCGCTTGACTTCTCCATCTGGGCCGATCGCGACGCCGACTCTTTCCTTAGGCAGGCGAAAGTACTTCATCCTAACTACGCTCAGATTTGTGATTTGTTTTCAAACACCAAAGAAATCTCGTGCACTTCAGCAAAAAATGTTTTGGTCATCATTCGCCCTTAATTTTTGTAAACAGCTCGATCGGTTCAGGCACTTTGACTTTAAGCTTGCGGAAATAATTTACCAGATTGCTAAGGTCGCGCAGCAGCAACTCGTCAGACATCGGATTCTTGATATCGGTTGCCATCGAGAAATCTATCAGCACGGGTTCAGGCCTAACCAAAACATTGTACTCGCTCAAGTCAGCATGAATAAGCTTCCCATTGCTGTAGAGCGCTTCAACCTCATCCAGCAGTTCCTCAAAAACAGCTCTTGGGTTCTTCGGCGGTGAATCCTTCATGCGAGGGTATGGCAATCCCCTTTCCCCGATGAATTCCATGGCGAGCACGTTGTTTTCACGGTCTATAGGTTCAGGCGCAGAAACACCTGCTTCGCGGGCACGCCGCAAATTTTTGAACTCGCGCGAAACCCAGGTATAGATGATACTCCTTCGCTCACGGCGGAAGGTCCTAAATCGAGGGTCGCCAACTAAGTAGCGATACATCGTCTTGAAATCTGAAGTCGCGATCCGATACACCTTAACGGCCACGTAATTGCCTTGCTTATCGAGCGCACTAAAGATGTTTGCTTCCTTGCCAGTGCTGACTGCCCCATAAAGCTCGTCGAATATACCGCGGTGAACCATGCGGTAAAGCGTCATCAGGGTGGAATAATCGAAGACACCAGCCATTATCTTGTAAGTTTCGGCATCCTTTTCAAGTCGCTTGAGTTTACGGCGCTCGAGCTTACGCAGAAGGGCCTCAAAATCGGCCGGCAAGTGAGCCACCTAGCTCCAAAGTCCTCTCCTCATCAACCAACCTTTTTGGGTCCTAGTGTATCGATAGACGATATCCCCCTTTTCCTCGCTCTGCACCGCCCATGGACGCACAATTACGACGTCGTTCTCGCGAATCCAAAGGCGTTTTCGGATTTTGCCTGGGATGCGGCATATACGCGTATGCCCGTCCTTACATCGCACGCGCAGGTGGTCAAATCCCGACATCTGCTCAGCAACGCCCAAGATCTCGCCTCGCCTCGGGACGCGCAATCGCTCGAATTCTTCCTCAGGTTTTTTCTTTCTTCGTCTAAACGGCATTAAGTTCCCCCGGGCTTTCTGTCCCAGAGTAGACGATTGACCCCCTTTAACATCGCCTGCACGCTTGCCATGATGATATCCCCACTGCTGCCACGGGAGGTGATGATGCGCTTGCCATCGGTTAACTTGACGACCACATCAACGACGGCATCGGCACCCCCGGATACTGCGTCCACGTGGTACTCCTGCAGGCGGACGTTCGACATGCCCTCTACGATTTTTCGTATAGCATTGATCGCTGCATCGACTGGACCCACTCCCAGGCCGGACTCAGTAAACTCTTTATCCTCAAATTTCAGTCGCACCGATGCAGTTGGGGTTACTTTGTTTCCGCTTACAACTGTAAGTTCCTCAAGCTTGACCATTTCCTCAAGCGTCTGCCCCATCACCGCATCGACGATCGTGCGCCACTCGGCATCTGTCACCAGCTTACCTCGGTCGCCAAGCTTCTTGACTTTTTCGAAGATCTCTTGGACCTGTTCCTTCGTAGGCTCCAAACCGATGCGCTTGAGCTCACTTTCTATAGCGTGCGAGCCGACATGTTTGCCGAAAACCAATCGGCGATGATGCCCAACTACCTCAGGGGATATCGGCTCATAGGTCGGTGGATATACCAACACGCCGTGGGTATGTATACCCGCCTCGTGCGAGAATACATTTTCCCCCACTACAGCCTTAGTTGGCGGAACTGGCAGCCCAGTGTAGCGCTCGACCAAGTGAGATATTTCATACAGTTTCTTAAGTTGGATATTCGTCTGGATGTCGTAGAATTGGGCCAGCCCGAGGGCAACTTCTTCCAATGCGGCATTGCCGGCGCGTTCACCCAAACCATTGACGGTAACATGAACCTCCTGTGCACCTGCTTGAACAGCTGCGAGAGTGTTCGCCGTGGCCATACCAAAATCATCGTGGCAATGTGCCGCTACAGGAACTTTGATCAACGCAGTAAGCTCAGAAAATAGTTTCCGAGTTTTTTCAGGCGTGAGCACCCCCACGGTGTCGCAAACGCAAACGCGCTGTGCCCCCTCCTCAACGCCTGCAGATAATATCTCCTTCAGAAAGGCTGGGTCAGCTCGAGTGGCATCCTCCGCGGATAGTTCGACTACTAGGTCGTGATCAAGCGCATAGCGAGTTGCATCTAGAGCCATCTTTTTAACATCTGACTTCGACTTCTTGAGTTTGTGTTGTAGGTGGATATTTGAAACTGGCACGACGAGGTGGACGCTGTGGACACCACAGGCGAGAGCCGCATCGATATCCGCGCGTAGAGGGCGGGCGAAGCTGCATATCTCAGCTTTTAATCCAGCATCTGCTATCGTTTTGATCGCCTGACGCTCACCTTCCGAGGTTATTGCCGCACCAGCCTCGATTATGTCGACGCCTAGACCGTCGAGTGCTTTAGCTATCTCCAGCTTTTGACTTGGAGCCAAGGCTACTCCCGGCATCTGTTCGCCGTCACGCAAAGTTGTATCCAAGACTTTTACCGCGCGTTTCCGCATCAAGGCACCCGATGCTATAATTTGGATTGAATAGCTATTTAATGCTCTACACTAGAACCTGTTTGGTGATAGCTTGCCGAAGGAGGCTTTTGTCAGCGATTTCATCAAACAGGTGAGCGGAAAGCTCAAACTGCCCAAGCACGTCAGGATATTTGACACTACCCTGCGAGATGGTGACCAAACTCCAGGGGTTTCCTTTACTCCCGATCAGAAATTGCTAATCGCCCGCCAACTCGATAAGCTGGGCGTCGACACGATTGAGGCAGGTACCCCGGTATCATCCGCTGGTGAGATGGAAGCTGTAACCAACATTGCGAAGGCCAGATTAAACGCGGAGATCTGCGCGCTCGCGAGGCCAGTTAAGGAGGACGTAGACGCAGCGCTTGAGTGTGGGGCTGATTGCATTCACATTTTTATCAGCACTTCGGACCTGCACCTCAAGCACATGCTCAAGATGACGCGCAAACAAGTACTTCAACAATCAATTAAATACGTTGAGTATGCCAAGGACCATGACGTCGTCGTCGAGTTCTCAGCCATGGATGCAACAAGAACTGACCTAAAGTTTCTAACGCAAATCTACCGAGCGGTCGTGAACGCTGGGGCAGATCGAATTAATGTTCCGGACACAGTGGGCGTGATCACCCCACGTGGTATGCACTACCTCATAAGCCAGCTAAAGCCCATAATAAAGGTCCCGATAAGCGTACATTGCCATAATGATTTCGGGCTAGCGACATCTAACTCGCTTGCCGCGGTCGAGGCAGGAGCAGAACAGATCCAAGCAGCGGTCAATGGGCTGGGCGAACGGGCGGGCAATGCATCACTCGAAGAAGTCGTAATGAGCCTGCGCGCGCTCTACGGGATTAAGCCAAACATTCGAACCGAATTACTCGTTGAAACGTCTGATTTGGTCGAGCGTCTAACCGGGGTAACGGTGGCCCCAAACAAGGCGATCATCGGGGACAATGCATTCGCCCATGTGTCCGGTATTCACGCACATGGTGTGCTCGAGTTTCCTGGAACGTATGAGCCGATATCGCCGGAACTAGTCGGGCACCACCGTCGCTTAGCTTTGGGCAAGCTTACCGGCAGGCACTCGGTCGAAAAACAGCTCAAGGACCTTGGCGTACGAGTAACGAAAAAGCAGCTGACTGACATCACGATGAGGGTCAAGGACCTCGGCGATAAGGGCAAGACGGTTACCGATGTAGATCTGCGAGCCATTGCTGAAAGCGTGTTGGGCACATTACCTCCTGAGCAGAAAGTGGTCGAGCTAAAGGAATCCACAGTCCTAACTGGCAGTACAGTTACATCCACAGCTTCGGTGCGTGTTGCCGTGCGGGGAGAGGAGCGCATGGGCTCCGCAACCGGCGTTGGGCCGGTCGATGCAGCTATAAATGCCATCCGAAATGTCATGCGGGAGATATCGGCGCTAAAGCTGAAGGAATATCATCTCGACGCCATCACTGGCGGAAGCGACGCTCTGGCTGAGGTCACCGTAAAGCTAGAGGATGAAAAGGGAAACCTCTACATTGCGAAGGGTGTTCGAGAAGACGTGGTAATAGCGAGCGTCGAGGCCATGATAAACGGCATAAATCGCTATTTTGCGGGCCGTAAGTGAACTCTCCTAGCGGCGTACAAAGGGGTTTATACCGAATTGGAAAGATGGAAGAAAAATAGGCCTCGCTTATTCTAACTACATTTAGTTCAACTCGCTTCTCTCAGATTAAATATGGAATAACTAGAGAGGAGGGCAACGCAATAATTAACTGCTGGACAAGTTCTACAAGACTCATCCAGTTTCAAGCCCTTCCTCTCCAGACATTCCCGAGCTATCATCCTCCTAACACCAGTACAAAAACAATTTCGAGGTGTTATCAAATTTGTGAAACTATCCTCCATATCGGATCGTAAGGGGTGCGGGCCGCGCGCTGTCTGAGGTGATGACTCTCCCCCTTCCTCAGCTTCAGCGACATGCAAAGGATAAAAGGGGAAAGTGGGTGGATGATAGTCTCATAAGTGGCTTAAATCGAGCTGTTCGGAGTTTTAACGCGGGTCGGTTGGCGATATATGGCATCCCAGCCTCCGGGTGATCGCCCACTTCCACCTGTTCTGAAACCGGCCCGCGAGTTTTTCGTAATTCAATTTTCGTTATTTTAAACCTTCATCTTTCGCCAACTCGAATTTCAAGTCGGTACGGCGGCTAGTCACATTTAGCCTGCCGAGTGCGAACAGAAATAATCCCTAGACTTAGTATTGAATTAAAACCTGATATTGTACGTAAAATTCTAACTTTAGTATTTCATCGTGCCTCTGTATTTCGATCTTCCTAGATAGATCAGAAAGCGTTTCTCTCAACTTCTCTGGAGCCCTCTGGCAGATGTCGGATATGGTGTGGGCAACCGTAGTTCTGACTTCGGCACACGGGTCGTCTGTTAGTTCGGACAGCACCTTTGTAAATACCCATGGATCTTCTTCGTAGACCGACTCAATGACCCTTGCTATGCCACGTCTAACCCAGAGATTTTTGTCCTTTTTATATATCTTTTCAAATATTCGCTTCGCCTTCTCTGGGGCCTTCTTGTAGTTGCGAGCTATAGCCAGAGCAACCGTAGTTCTGACTTCGGCACATTGGTCATCAGATAGTTCGGATAGTACCTTTGTAAATATCCACGGATCTTTTTCGTGAGTTTCTTTTTTAAATATGCACTCGAAAGCCCGCGCAACATTAAGTCTAACCCCGGGATCTTTATCCGTAGATAGTCCCGAAAGTGTTTCCCTGAATTCCTCTGGAGCCTTCTGGTAGCCTTTCAAGAGGAGGGCAGCGCAATAATTAACCACTGGGCAAGTTCTACAAGATCCATCCAGCTTCAGGGCCTTCCCTTCCGGATGTTCCTGAGCTATCATCTTACAATACCCATACAGAAAAAAATTTGTTGGGTTATCAAATTTGTGAAACTATCCTCCATATCTCGAAATGCGGATTACCTCCATAGTTCGCGACACCCTTGGTCGTAGTTAGATGAATCGGGAGATCATGGTGCGTAAACGCGCCTCTGCTAAACCTAAACCCAAGTAAACCTAAACCATCGAAAAACCAAAGCTGTTATTTTATTCCCTTTAACTTTGCAGCGATGGCATCTCCTACCTCAGATGTGCTTGATTTGCCACCCATATCGAGAGTTTTAAATTTGCCATCTTTTAAGACCCTGACTACCGCTTGCTCGACTTTATTTGCTGCCTTAGCCTCGCCTAGATGATCAAGCATCATCTGACCCGCCAAAATTGTAGCGATCGGATTTGCGACGTTTTTACCTGCATGTTTTGGCGCGGAGCCATGGATGGGCTCAAACATGCTGACCCCTTCTGGGTTGATGTTGCCACCAGGTGCAAAACCTAGGCCCCCTTGAATCATCGCCCCTAGGTCCGTGATAATGTCGCCGAACATGTTGGGCGTAACCACCACCTGGTACCACTCAGGATTTTTGACAAACCACATGGCGACGGCATCAACGAATGCGAACTCCGTTTCAATATCTGGATAATCCTTTGCCACTCGCTGGAAGACTTCACGCCATAAGCCATAAGCGTGAGTAAGGACGTTTGCCTTGTCGACCGCTGTTACTCGCCGCTTGCCCCTCTCGCGGGCTAGCTCCAATGCGTAGCGTACGACGCGCTCGGTTCCCTTGCGGCTCACGACGCCTATTTGGTACGCAATTTCATCCTTTTCGACATCTATGTCCAAGCCAAACTTAACTTCATAGATCGAGCGCAAGACCTCAAGCCTCGCGTGGGAGTGGCCTTTAGCGCGGCCGCCTATTCCAACGTAAAAATCCTCAGTGTTTTCTCGGACGATGTAAAAATCGATGTCTTGGGGGCGTTTACCTCTCAGCGGGCAGGGGACGCCGGGGTAGAGCTTGACTGGGCGCAGGTTGATGTACTGCTCGAAGTAGAAGCGCAATTTCAGCAAGATGCCCTGCTCCAGTACGCCGGTTGGCACCCTTGGGTCACCTAGTGCTCCTAGGTAAATCGCATCCATTTTCGCCAGCTGATCTAGGCCTTTTTGTGGTACAAGCTCGCCGGTCTTTAGGTATTGCTCCGATCCATATGGGAAGTTTACAAATTCGAGATCTAGGCCCGGCGTTGTTTCGGCGGCTGCGCGTAATACTTTAATGCCCTCGCGGATGACTTCAGGACCTATACCGTCGCCAGGTATCACCGCAATTTTATACTTCATTCTCATCACCGACTTAGTTTTGAAAGCGAATTACCCTTAAATTCTACTAAATCTTAAACGCTTCGGCAGGTAATCAGATGAATTCACCCCAGAAAATCAGGTTTAACAATTATTTATCCTATCTCTCGATTGGGGCGCTGGTTTTCTACGTCATACTCACGCTTGCACTAATCATACTCCCTCAGCTCCCGAATTACCCAAATAAACCTGGAGAACAGCGCTTGTTCGTCTCTTCTTGGAGCTTCGCATGTACGCTCATGTGGATTATGGTCTTTCGTATCCAAGCATTCAACGAGTTATCTGATGCTATTGGACGAAAGAAACCTGGGCGACGTGTAACACCATGGGTAAAGTTCTGGTTCATCGCCTCGATTTTTACTGGCTCAGCAGCAATAATCTATGTGTTTCACAGTTTTTTCGCATCGGGGTTCTCAGGAAGCTCAACCTACGCGGAGGTCCTACCCATTATCTCAATCGCAATGTGGATCATGCTCATTTTCTTTTCAACCACACTTTTCTTTTCTAGAAAAAAGCGTTCGAAGAAAATGCTTTTTGATGTGGAAAAAGCGCTTTTGGTGCATCGATGGATCCTCGCGCCATCGTCCTTGCTTTTCTTTTGTTTCACTTTTCTATTCCCGATATTCTTCTTACTTTGAAGTATATACATCGGGGAAATGGCGAGAGAAATTTTTAGCATAAGTACAAGACTACCTAGCATAGAGGGCCCTAGGAAAAAAGAACATTGAAAGCAAGCGAAAAAAGAGGCTGATGAGAGAGAAAGGGGAGGAGATGCCAAAGATGCAAAAGGCGGTTTCCTAGATACCAATTTGTAGTTCATCATAAGAAACCAGTTCACAATTTTCGAGATGGGGCAAAATTAACTATTCCACTTCTAGAAAAAATAAGAAGGCCCAACAACGATTGGAAGAAAAATTTAACGGTACTCTGTCGTAATTTTTCATGAAAAAATTCATCATGAACTAAACCAGAGAGAGGCGGAAAGAAAATATTCCATATTTTAAGAGAAGGAGATTAATGGCAGACTTTGGATTGCCAAGATCCAGATGGCAGGTAGGTTGGACCATTTTGGACCACAGTGGCCTCAAGGCGTTGGCGGTGCGGGTGGATGACATCAGTGGCGAGAGTCGCAAAGTAGTATCGGATGAACCGTAGGGATAAACATTCTTAAATCAATCTCAAAGTAACGCTTTCCCTTCGGACAGTTCCAGAAAATCATGACATCACTCCTACCCGTCCTTTCCTCGATCATACTCTTTAATTCCATAACTCCCTTACTACAGGATTCGAGCGCGCCTTTTTTTTGGCTGGCGTGCTTCATGAAAATGGCTCCCTTTGTGACATTGTTGCCGATTACATCAATGTTGCTAATTACTTTATTAGAGGGTTCTGGGTATTCTTTTTTACAACTTTTGCAGACCTCTGGAAATCTTATTTTGCCATTTTTGCTTGTGAGAAGTACCCATGGAAAATCCAATGGGGTTTCTGGCACTTCAAGCCTGGTCTTTATGCCTAATGATCTAGCCCGATATACCACTTCTTCCACTTCCTTGCCAACCCAAATCATTGGGCTATTTATCCTAGGGTCAACCCAAAGATTAGGGGTTATTACCCGGCCATCTTTCAGATAAATTTTATAACGCCACATGTTGGAGGCGATTATCGGAAGTTTTTCCCTCCTAATGCCATAATAAAAAGCCCCTCCACCGCCTCCTCCTTTAAACTTTACTTGAACATAGCTTTGGAATAACCTCAACACGAACTCTATCGCGCTTCTTAGCTCCTGACCCGTTGCGCTCGATTGAAAATCTTCCCTTAGAATTTTTTCCAGCTTGCCTATGGTTCTCATTTCCTTTCCAACTTTGTCGAAAAGCAGATAAGCAAAATGCAAGATCTCAGGATGTTTGGATGCCTCCACCAGCTTTTGTCTGTAATCCTTTTTCCATCTTTTAAGAGAGACCTTAAGAGACAGAAAACGATCATGTATCATCCTCCAAGTTTTCCCTAGTTTTCTTCCTCTTGGTGATTCGCCGCAAAACAACCAAGTGCCAAATAATCTCTCAAATTGACGCCAAACCGAGTCGTAGGTCCCCCCGTATTTTCCCTTAAATTTGTTTGCATAGAACTTCTCCCTTTGCGCCTCGCAAAAATAAGCCTCCCAAATTATCGCCTTTGCCAGCTCAGATTCCGATAAGAAATTTTTGAATGTTTCAAAATTCTCCGTTTTTTTGGCTTCTTTTATCATTTCCATTTCTAATTCGTCTCCTTTCTCTATTTCGGGTTTGTCGGGATGATTTAAAGCCTTTGCGCGCCGCTTGGGAGCTGAAGATAAGAAATTTTTGTTTAATAGGGCCCTGAATCAAATTTCAGTCTAAAAATTAACACATGAGGGGCACTTAAGCCCCTCAGAATCCTCCATCCCCTTTCCCTTTCACCTTTGCGCGCCGCCGTGTTCCATATCTACTAAAAATAAAGAAAAAATGTGGGTGGGAAGACGTAACTCAGAATCTACTTTGAAGTAGCACGACGTTTTTTCATGTGTTGAAGTAACCCACCCGCGCGAACTATCTCCAGTAGAAAGTCAGGCAATGGCTCGAATTTGAACGTCTTGCCCGTGCTCAAGTTATGCACTTTGCCCTCCCGCATGCCGACCCTAACTTTATTGCCCGTTTTAAACCCCATGCTCGCGCCGCTACACGTCAGCACCGGTAGACCTAGGTTAACGGCATTACGGTAGAATATCCTGGCAAATGACTCGGCTACGACTGCTGAGATGCCAGCGGCCTTGAGAGCCAAAGGGGCTCGCTCGCGGCTGGAGCCGCACCCAAAATTGTGCCCCGCTATTATCACATCCCCCCTGCGCACTTCGGATGCAAACTTTGGGTCTGCTGCTTCCATGACGTGTTTGGCGAGTTCGCGTGGGTCAAGCTTGACCAAGTAGCGTCCCGCTATGATTTGGTCCGTATCGATATCGTCTCCGAAAACCCAAGCCCGAGCCATCATACATCCCTCGGATCGGTTATTTTCCCCTTGAGAGCAGATGCGGCAACTGTGGCGGGCGATGCCAAATAAATCTTTGCCTCTGGGCTCCCCATACGCCCCCTAAAGTTGCGGTTCGAGGACGAGATGCAGACCTCTCCTGGGCCGAGGACACCGACGTGTCCGCCCAAGCAGGCCGCACAGCCAGGGGACTCGATGAGCGCTCCGGCTTCAGCGAAAATGGAGAGGATACCCCGCCTCAGCGCCTCAATATATACTTCCCTCGAAGCCGGCACAACTAACATCCTCACGCCATTTGAAACCCGCCTGTTTTTCAGGACCCCTGCTGCTTCGATCAAGTCCTCGAGTCGCGCATTCGTGCAGGTGCCGAGAAAAGCTTGGTCGATCTCTACACCTTCTACCTCGCTCACCGGGCGCACATCATCGACCCTAGGAGGGCAGGCCACCTGGGGCTCGAGCTTATTAACTTCATAAGTGTGCTCCTCGACGTACTTGGCGTCGGCATCGGCATGCATGGGCTTATGCCCACCCCTCGCCCTACCCCTAAGATATCTCTCCGTCAGATTATCGGGGGGCACGATCGCGGCTTTCCCCCCCATCTCGACTCCCATGTTGCACATAGTCATCCTCCCCTCCATGCTTATGCGGCGCATGCCCGCCCCGACGAATTCGACAGAACGATATGTCTCACCGTCCGCTCCGACGTCCCCGATTATTTTCAATATGAGGTCCTTCGGCGCAACACGTTTCGGCAACTTGCCTTCAATTACCATCTTGGCGCTCTCCGGCACGCGGAACCAGAGCTTACCCGTAACGAAAACAGCGACCATGTCGGTGGAACCGATGCCCGTGGCTAAGCATCCAAATGCGCCGTAGGTAACGGTGTGGGAGTCCGTGCCGACTATCAGGCGCCCTGGCAGAGCGAAGCCCTTTTCTGGTACCACCACGTGGCAAATGCCTTCGAAGATATCGTAGAAATTGGGGATCTTTTGTTCAGCCGCGAACTCCCGAAGCATGATATGGTTCATCGCTGCATCAATTGAGTTTGCGGGGACCTGGTGGTCGAAGACGATGACGATCTTGCTGGGGTCCCAAACCTTCTTGGCTCCGAGTTCGCGAAACCCTCGTACGACCATAGGGCCTTCGATATCATGGGTCATCGCCACATCTATTTTCGCCTCAACGATCTCTCCAGGGCTGACCTGTTTACGGCTTGAGGCTCGAGATAGGATCTTCTCCGCGATCGTCATGCCCATGCTATCACCTGCGGATCGCACCTTCCGCCGCAGAGCCGACGGTTCGAGAGTAAAGCGCTAAGTAACCCTTCTTTACCCTCGGTTCAGGCAACCTCAGCCGACCCAGCCTCTCCTTGATCTCGGAGCTTGAGAGAAGAAGGTCTAACTTTCTGCGCTTGACATCTATCGCGACCTGGTCGCCGTCTTGGACTATTGCTATAGGCCCACCATCTGCAGCTTCAGGCGAAACATGACATATGAAAGGCCCTCGAGTACCGCCGGAGAAGCGTCCGTCGGTTACGAGCGCAACTGATTCGGAGAGTCCCATGCCGACCACAGCAGCCGTTGAACTCAGCATCTCTCGCATTCCAGGACCACCCTTAGGACCCTCGAAACGAATGACAATAACATCACCTCGCCTTATCCGCTTGTTCAAAATTGCCTTAATCGCGTCTTCCTCGCGATTGAAGACGCGCGCGGGTCCTTTATGTTTCGCCATCTTCGGACTAACAGCGGCATATTTTACGACCGCTCCTCGGGGGGCAAGGCTACCATAGAGGACAGCTATTCCCCCCTCCCTGTGAAATGGTCTCGTCGTGGGCTTGATGACTTTAGCGTCGTGAATCTTTGCATAGCGTATGTTATCACGAATCCTACGGCCAGTGACCGTAAGCGGACTGAGGCGGATGAGCTTGCCCAGACGCTTCATCACGGCCGGCATGCCTCCCGCTCGTTCGAGGTCTAGCATCGTGTACTTGCCACCTGGCCTGAGGTTGCATATCTGCGGCGTTCTCCGGCTTAGGCGGTCAAACACGTCGAGACAAACCTTGATGCCGAGCTCATGAGCGATTGCGGGCAGGTGAAGAACTGTATTCGTAGAACCGCCAAGAGCCATGTCAACAACAATCGCATTTTCGAACGCGGCACGGGTCATGATCTTGCTAGGTGTTATTCCCCGACGTAAAAGTTCAACCACTTGTTTGCCGCTTTGTTTTGCAAGCCGCCGCTTTTTTGCATCGATGGCGTGAGCTATTGCCACTCCCGGCAGCGACATCCCAAGAGCTTCCGTTAAGCATGCCATTGTGTTCGCGGTGAAAAGCCCAGCGCAGGAGCCGCAGCCAGGACAGCAGCGGTCCTCGATCTCCCTAGCTTCAAGCTCGCTCATCTTGCCTGCCTTAACTGCACCGACCGCCTCGAATGCACTTATGATATCGAGGCTCTGCCCCCGCCATTCTCCAGGCATCATGGGGCCGCCCGTGAGCATGACTGCCGGGATGTCGACTCGGGCTAGTGCCATGAGCATGCCGGGAACAATTTTATCGCAACTGGCTATCGCGACGACGGCATCGAAACGGTGGGCCTCGAGCATTAACTCTAGGCTATCGGCGATGACCTCCCGCGAGGGTAGCGAGAAGCACATTCCCCGAGTTCCCATCGCTATTCCATCGCAGATGCCTATCGTGTTAAATTCGAGCGGTGTGGCGCCAGCAGCTTTGATACCCGCTGCCGCTGCCTCCCCAAGCTCGCGCAGATGTATGTGCCCTGGGACAACCTGGTTGTAAGAATTTGCAATTGCGACGAGCGGTTTTTCAATGTCGGAGTCAGTCAAACCATCAGCTTTCAACAATGCCCTGCGGGGCAGGCTCTCGAGCCCCGACACGACTTCTCTGCTACGGAGCTTCACAAAATTCCCCCAGAAATCTTCGCCCCCGCTCTACATATACTTTATTTTAGCGGATGAATCTGACTGCTCTTTTCTGAACTTCATTTCGGACTATATTTTAATATTCATCTTGCTAGTGTAATTAGAATAATACATACTGGAAGTTAAGAGGCTGGACAATAGATGGTTGGAACTTTGCGAATACGCACCTCAGGGCCTTTACAAGTAGCTGAGATCGATTGCTATAGCTGCAAAGGATTAAGTACTCTCACTGACCCGCGTTGCAGAGCATGCGTATTTGAATGGCTCGGAACAGAAGGTGCGGTTGACCGAGTGGTGCTCAAGCGGGGTTACCAGCGTGTTTACGATTCATCTGGACCATCCAATCTAGCGAGAACTTTAGCGGCTTTAAAACAGCTAGCGTACGACCGAACGCTTTACGCTTCAAGCGAGGAAGGCAGATGCAAGGAATGTGTAGACCGTCGCCTGAAGGAGCTTACGGGAATCTGGCCTCGTTTGCTCGAGAACCCTCACGATCCAGCGCCGCTTGATGAGTTAAAGAAAAACCAGTGGAAGCTGAAAAGGAAGTGCGAGGATTGCACTGTCAAACATTTCATCAAGCTGATAAAGGACATCAAAGCTGGTTTGGCCCGCGCTCCCCTGCGAAAGGGATCAACCGCGACCAACTATGATGATTTGTTTATCAGTCGTTCAAAGCCGTTCTTCGTCGAGGGCGTCTGGCATCCACCTAATCGCCCCACAAGGATAATCGACAATTACGCCCTACCGGAGGGGCGAGGCCAGGTCTGCATTTACGAACAAATTAATCGTCCCGTGCCTTTTTACGAACTCGATCTACCTGAGTTCAATTTACCAGCCGAGCAACTTGAGCTGCTTGAAGAAGCCTTTAAGCTTGAAGTGAAAGAAGCGCCTGGCCATGCGCGTTTTGCCTACCCTAAACGCATCGTGGGCTTTGCCCAAGATTGGTACAACAGCTTGCTTCACATCTTACGTGAACGTTCGACCTTAAGGATCTCATCCACTAGGCTACAGGAACTCGCCAAGAAAATGGCAAGTTGGCTCACCTATCGTGTGCTTGAGCCTCTGAGCTACGATGATCACATCACCGATATCTACATCCCCGCGCCGCCGGAGCTACAACCTATCTACGTCGTGCACGATCGATGGGAAACGTGCGAAACAGGTATCTACTGGACCACTCCTGCACTCTTAGGCATAGGGGAAACACTCGCGAGCCGGATCGGTGCTGCTTTCGATGAGGTAAGGCCGCAGCTTGACGTGGAGATACCCGAACTTGGGATGAGGCTTTTCTTGAGCCGATATCCTGCGATGTGGCCTCAAAGTGTGAGCGTTTCCATTCGCAAGCGTCGGCGCCACGCTTGGACCCAGCCATTATTCATTGATAGGGGTACACTAACGCCTCTCGCTTCATCGCTGGTTAGTAACATCATTCGAACTGGTGCCTCAGCTTTCGTCATCGGCGAGAAAGGTTCAGCTAAAACATCTCAAATAGAGACGCTGATTCCGGAGATAGGACCAAATCATCGCATAATCTGTTATCAGGATACCGAGGAGCTTCACCTTGAGGAGTTCAGCAAGCACGGTTACAAGCTGGAGAATGTACGCATAGCTAACCCCGAACACTTACAAAAACAAATAGATGCATTCTTACGCGGTGGTGAGGCATATTGGCTGATAACAGAGATCCGCGCGATTGAGGCGGTCAAAGCGACCTTGGGCGCCGCGGCACGCCAGGTAGCCAACCCCTCGTAACTAGTTTCCACGTCAAGACCAAGCGTGAGATGTATGATTTGATATGTCACATTATGGGATTACATGAAGCAGCCTACAAGTACATAGATCTGATCATCAGCACCGCCCGTTTTTCGACACCCGAGGGTTCAATTCGGCGCGTTACTGAGATCGCGGAGGTATCGAAGGATTGGGCGGATAAACCCAAATACGTTGACCTGTTTGAGGATGATCGAAAGCACGACTTGCTGATACCGGCGAAATTCCTACGGGGGAGCAAACGCTTAATAAAGCAACTCAACTCTTACGACTTATCGCATGTCAATGTAACCGCCGCTGCAAAGCATGTCGAATTCCTCCCTTCTGAAAGGGGCGGTAGCTACTACATCCCAGCTGCGTGTGAGAGGTTAGCTATTGAGCAACGGGACTTCTTGACCTCTATTTTGGCTGAGGCAAGGATGAAATCCGACCTACTCATGCTTGCTCGTCGGACTGGCAACGCGAGTTATATGGAGCTGCCTTTCGTGAGCAAGAGTTATGATATTTACTTTGCTTTGGTAAAGCGGCACGTGCCCGATTATAAAAAAGTGCTGGGGGGCTGGCGCACTTGGTTGAAGGCCCAATGAAGGTTGAGGAATGGTTACCCGCCTCTCGCGATGTTAGGGAGATCCTAACTAAACTTAAAGAGGGCCAAGAGCGCCCACCAAATTTTTACGAAAGGCTATACCGATATGCCCAACGGTATTTCGGCAGGCTCACAAAATGCATGAATTTGACCGAAAGTACCCTCAGGACTCTCTCCTCGGCCAAGCTGAGGGTGAAACCCGAAGAGTGGTGGGCCGGCTTCCTCTTCGCGTTCGGAGCGCCAATACTGCTATGGTTCGGCGGTTGGCTGCTCGCTGGCCTACTGGGCGCGGATCTATTAGCGCTCTGGTACCTACCGATCTTTGGCCTCGCGCTCGGCGGCCTCTTTGGAACGGTGTTCTACATTTATCCCTCATCACTCGCGGAGATTAGACGAAGCGAAGCTCAGAGCCAGGCTATCAACACCATCATGCTCCTTTCATTCGCCCTCTACCATAGGCCAGACCTAAGGGGAGCCGCAGTCTTCGCAGCAGACACGAGTAAGGGTGAACTTGCCGAAGATATACAGAAAGGCCTGCTTAAGCTGGATGAGAAGCGGGGTTACGAAAGCGTTCGTCACATGCTGACATCGCTCGCGCATCATTGGGGGGAAATCGATGAAGGCACACGCCTAGCCATCTTTGATATTCTCCGCTCAAGCGGGGAAAGCGAGGAAGCGGCCCGTCTGCAGGACATCGTGAAAGCTCCTGGACGGGTTCTTGAAAGCTCGGAACTTCAGCTTAAAAAGCGTTTGAACACATTGCTCATGCCGACCATGACATTCATGGTGTTTGGTTCTCTTGCCATCGTCGGGGCTATAGGACTCTCACCGGTATTTGGTATGATCGGTCTTCAATTCATTGATCTCAAGTTTTTTGCGCTCGTCGCAGCTGTATTAGTGATAAGCTTTCTCTTGTTCACGACCTATATGGGCAGAAAAAGGCCTGCAACATTACCTCCACCTGAAATCCCAGCACAAGACCCACGCCTACCGCCCGCTGGCAAGGCAAGGCTCTTTGGGCACCTGCTGCCGCTTTGGCTACTGTCGCTGTTAGCTTTCATAATCCTAGCTTGGCCGGGGGTCATCTACTTTGCAGGCGTCTCCCACTCTGGAGCGGTTGAAGCGCTGGCACTCAACTTCAACACATTCTGGTTTATTTGGGCCATCGCTTGTGCAATAGCGATCTACGCTTATTTCTATTCTAGGCAGCGGGTCAAATTGAGGGAAGAGGAACGCAGAAATGTTGCCGATTGGGAGATCGCCTTAAACACAATGGGCGGTCGAATGCTCGATGGTAAGCCGATGCCCCAAGCCATGATTGAAACGGCCGAGCTCATGCCGAACACGGCGGTAGCAAGGCAGCTTCAGCAGACGGGCGCGGTCATAGATAGGCTAGCCGTGGATGTGCGAACTG
>Ga0111211_125_pt1 | contig 17248 bp, 17 predicted proteins | sample DeeMarSWOR152_54_FD_80393 | JGI IMG/M metagenome (GOLD analysis project Ga0111211, IMG submission 80393) | Hadesarchaea archaeon DG-33-1 | reverse complement strand
AATATAAGCAATTCTAAAAACTCGCTATTGCCGATCGAGTGGCCAACTATCTCCAAAACATAGAACGCGGCAGTCTCCTTAATGAGGTACGCACGTACGACACTTAAAACCAGAAATAGGAACAAGGCGACGAGAGCACCGACGCGCAAGTGTCTGCTCCAACCGCTGACATTGCGAGCATACAGGTAGCCCGCCACGGCGCCTGCCATTATCAAACCGATAAAGCCAGCTGCAAAAAGGAACGTGAAGACTATCGCCACCAAGAACCCGATGAGCAAGGGCTTAAGGTACTGGACCCTGCTAACTCCTCGGGATAGCAAAAATATCAGTACTAAGATTAAAATTCCTGAAAAGACGATGGAAATGGCGGAAATGGTAAACGCATCGAATGTGATCAAGCATTCCATTACCGACAGTGAACTTTTATGATTCTTATCCCCCTCGAAACTTGCCCTATAGGCGAACGATCCAGAACTAGGAGCTTCGATGGAAATCGAGAAATATCCATTTTCAGAAGTTTCACCCGATCCCAAGATGTCATTCTCAAGCAGGGTTTCAAACAGAAGTACTGTTTTCCCATTCACAGCCACCATAGGTCCAATATGCGCATCAGTTGTCGGGTCTCGAGCGTCCTCACCCTGAGGGTTCTCAACATAAAAATAGAAGCTGTAGTAATCGAGGAGATATCCACTAAAAACCGCCTCCTCTCCAGGATCCGGATAACGGCTATTTACCTCAAAATTTTCAAAAAGTGGGAGTTTTTTATCATTTTCTACAGCGGGCGTCCACTCGTACATAAATAATTTGCCATCCGTTACGTCGTTATCCGCTGGATCATTTTCCTCCATCTCATTTATCGCGCCGCCGATGTAAACTCTGGGAAATCCATCCGCCGGCATGACATTACTAGGATCCCTATACACGACCTCAAAGATGAAAGTCGAATCCAACGCGCCGTTTTCTGGGGTAACTTTTCCCCCTGAGAGTATTGGAGAATTGTCCGCGCAGGCAAGGGGTACAATTGAAATCGATAAAAATAGTAAGACAGCTGCCCCCATCCACAAAATGCCTAACCTTCTTCCTCCACCCCGCGCATGAAACATGTAATCTCCGTGGCATCTTCGTGGCCCGTGGCTATAACGGTTTGGTTAAAATACATCAACCTTCATTAGGTAAATATTACTAAGAGGAATATTTCTAGGCGAAAAATATAAATAATCATCTAAACTCCTTCCATCGAGGGTGATCGCCTGAGCACCTCAAAGAGCTACGAGGAAATCAATCAGAAAATCCGAGATGGCAATGTCGTCGTCGTTACGGCTGAGGAGATCGTCGAGCTGGTGCGGGAGAAGGGCGAGGGGAAAGTCGCTAAAGAAGTTGACGTGGTCACGACCGGAACCTTTGGCGCAATGTGCAGCTCGGGCGCCCGCCGATAAAAATGCAGCGCATCTGGCTGAACGACGTTGAGGCCTACACAGGAGTCGCGGCCGTAGATGCATACATCGGGGCGACCCAACTCAGCGAGACGCGAGGCATGGACTACGGGGGCAGTCACGTAATCGAGGACCTCGTGCGGGGCAAGGAGGTCAAAATTCGGGCGACAGCTTACGGCACGGACTGTTATCCACGAAAGGAGATAGAGACGACAATCACCATCAACGATATCAACCAAGCGGTGCTTTGCAATCCCCGCAACGCATACCAGCGCTACAGTGCCGCGACGAACTCGCGCGACGAAACAATTTACACATACATGGGGACGCTCCTGCCAAATTATGGAAATGTCACATTTTCCGGAGCCGGAGTGCTGAGCCCGCTCTACAAGGACCCGAACTACGAGACGATAGGCGTGGGCACGCGGATATTTCTAGGCGGGGCCCAGGGGTACATCGCATGGGAGGGTACCCAACACAACCCGGGAAAAGCTTTGGGCACGATAATGGTGATCGGCGACCTCAAGGAGATGAACTCCCGCTACCTCAGGGGTTGCATCATCGACCGATATGGAACCTCGCTTTACGTCGGCCTGGGCATCCCGATACCCATACTCAACGAAAGGATCGCCCGAACTGCCGCAGTCAGCGAAGATCAGATAAAAACTCAGCTGTTGGACTACGGGGTGCCGAGGCGAGATAGACCCGCTCTAAGAGATGTCACCTACGCCGAGCTCAGGTCTGGTAAGATCGAGGTGAAGGGAAAGGAGGTACCCGTGAGCCCGCTCAGCAGCTTCAAGGTGGCTAGGGAAATTGCAGAAAAACTGAAGAAGTGGATAGAGAAGGGAGAGTTCTACCTCAGCTCACCGGTCGAGCTCCTACCAAGGGACACCCAGTTCAAACCGATGAAACAGGTAATCGGGGCGCCCCTTGTGAAGGATGTCATGACGAAACCAGCTATAACCGCCGCACCTGAGGATAGGATAACCCGCGCCGCTAAGCTGCTCGCGGAGAGGGCTTTCAACCACCTCCCCATAGTAGACAAGCAGGGCAAGCTCCTCGGCATCGTGACCTCTTGGGACTTGGCGGTGGCTCTGGGAACTGGCAAGCGAAAGTTGTCCGAGATAATGACGAAGAAAGTTGTGGTTGCCAGCGAGGATGAACCCGTGGATTCCGCTGCAAGAAAACTCGAACAGCACAACATCTCAGGCCTTCCGGTCATCGACGCGGATAGGTTGGTCAAGGGAATTCTAACGAGTGAAGATATCTCAAGGCTCATAGGGAGGAGAGCGAGATGAACACCAAGATCCTGCTGAAGTACGCGGAAGAAGCACTAAACAAGCCGATTCTGGCAGAGGTGATCAGGAAGTCGAGCGCTGAGATAAACATCCTGCACGCCGAGATTAATGCCCGAAAGGGGGAGATCCTGGTTGGGGTTGAAGGTCCTCCCGCGGAGATCGAAAAAATCATCAAACTCTTCGAGAAAAAGGGAGTCGAGGTGGAGAAGCTCGAGCACATCGTGGCTTTGGACAGAGATATCTGTACGGACTGCGGAGCGTGCGTCTCGCTATGTCCTACTGGAGCACTAAGCATAACGGAGGATTACTCGGTGAAATTAGACGAGGATAAATGCATCCTTTGTGAGGTCTGTGTGCCAGCCTGCCCGGTGAGGGCTATCAAAGTCAAGAGACCATGATTCCGGAAGTTTGACGAAGAGCATTAATTAATCTTTTTTTGATTATAGAGCGCTATTGCGTTGCTCTAAAAGGAGTATCTAAGTTATGTATCTAAGTTTCGTATCTGAGTTTCTTATATACTTTTAACCATCTGCTTCAAGCCTTTAATGCCCAGCTGAGAACGGGTCAAGCTCTTGCGAGGACCAGGGGTGAATCCCCGCTCTCGCCTCCAAACCTCTGGTTTGGGGCAGCTGGGCGAAATCGGCGACATCAATTATCCGAACGATCTAATGGGAAACCTCATGAAATGCTAGATTTCATGAAGAACATCGAGTTGGATGTGCCAGACTAGGACTCGGATCCCCGTAAGCACCCTAGGCGAAAGCATAAAAAATCTACAAAGTCGGAAAAGCGGTCGTAATTGTGCCGGATTGAATATTGCCCCCATATCCCTTCTCGACTTAAGAATGAAGGGGAACAGTACCCCAAAATTGATACTTGATTCATTGCCCTTATGAAAATTATAAAATTTGAAGTTTAACCCTAGCCTGAGGGTTAAGGCTCCCGCTGCGATATCCTTCAAGATCAATTGTCACGAATGCATAGCCCAGCCGCTTCAAGTTCTCGACTATTCTATTTTTTAGTTTTAGTGCCTTCCCGACCTCCGACTTCGCCACCTCCACCATCGCAAGGTCACCGTGATCGCGCACTCGAACAACTCTAAAGCCCAAGGAGCGCATGAAGCCCTCAGCTTTCGATATCCTCTCGAGCCTCTCGAGAGTGATCCCGCTTCCAAACGGTATCCTTGAGGCAAGGCAGGGGTTGGCTGGTTTATCTGAATTTGGCAACCCATAGTCCGCCGCCAGATGCCGTACCTCCTCCTTGCTGAGTCCCGCCAGAGCTAAAGGGCTCACGACCCCGAACTCCTCGATCGCTCGCCGACCTGGCCTGAAGTCCGAAAGGTCGTCATAATTCGTGCCATCCAGGATCTTCTTGAAGCCCAATTTCTCTCGGACCTCATCGAGCTTTTTGAGGAGCTCGCTCTTGCAGAAGTAACACCTCTCGACCGGATTTGAGACGAATTTTGGATCATCGAGTTCATTTGTCGTAATTATCAAGTGCTCAATTCCTATCTGTTTAGCGACCTCCTTGGCCACGTCGATCTCCCCGGGTGGGTAGGTCGGGGAAACTGCAGTCACGGCAACCGCCTTGTCGCCTAGAACCTCGCGAGCAACCGCACATACAAGCGAGGAGTCTACCCCCCCGGAAAAAGCGACCACTGCGCTCTCGCAATCCTTGACCGCCGACTTAAGGCGCTGGAGTTTTTCATCAAGTGACATAGTTGCACCGCCTGTAACTCTGGGCTGTATATTTTATGTTTTGTCCGCTAACAAATAGGCGAGCGGTGATAACATGGCCAAGAAATCCCTACTATCCGAGAGCTGGACCTACAAAGAAACCGATGTCCTGATCAAGGCCGACGCTCGGGAGGCGATCAAGGTTGCGAAGAAATCCATCATCAAACACCGCAATGACCTTGAGCGCTACATCGCTCGCAACCCTTTGTTCAAGCTGTCCCTCGATCCCGTCGATGTAGAAGCTGGGGCGCCGAAAGTAGTGAAACTGATGGCGGAGGCCGCGAAGCTCGCTGGCGTCGGACCGATGGCCGCCGTGGCGGGAACACTTGCCCAGCTTGCAGTCGAGGATGCGGTTGCCGCCGGGGCCCGAAATATCCTCATCGACAATGGAGGTGATATTTTCATTCATGGCGACCGCAGCTATACCGTGGCGATCCATGCAGGCAAGAGCCCACTTTCCGACAAGCTCGCCCTTGAGATAGACGCAGACAGATTGCCCATTGCCACCTGTACGAGCTCCGCGACGGTCGGGCCCTCTCTGAGCTTCGGCGAGGCTGATGCCGCGACAGCTCTGGCTAGCTCTGGAGCGTTGGCCGATGCGGCGGCGACGGCGATCTGCAGTGAGACGCGCGGCGATCCAGAAAGGGCGATAAAAGCCGGCTTGGGGCGTGCTAAGAAGATACCTAATCTAACGGCTTCCCTCGTCATTTACGGCGAGCAAGTGGGCAGCTGGGGAAAGTTGCCGAAGTTAGTCATCACCGACAAACTGGGCGATGGACTGATGAAACGCGTTCGGATACAGTAGGCCTTGACGGGTTCAAGCTAGGAGATTTCAATTCATGTCAAAACTCTCGAATATCCTGCCAGAAAAACCTTTTTCGCCACTGCTTAAAATTTTTGCCAAACATATGACTGCGTACTGTAAAAGATGTAAAAAGGAAAGGTCAGAATTTCCGTTTGAACTAATGTGCATGATTTAGGCAATGATTAAGCAATTTATTCCATATTTAATCCAAAATTTTTTGGGCATTTTCTTAATTTTTTCAGCGATAAATGGCAGGCTTAAATATTATTTTACTCATACATTAAAAGGGAGTTTAATTGAGGAGTAGGAATATTAAAGGTGCTTTGCTTTCGGCCTGGATGATTGTCGTATTATTGGCGCCAGCGATAGCAACCATATCTCTCCTATCAGTTGGTTCAGTTTCCACTGTAATTAAATTCACTAACTCGAGTTTTGAGAACTGGCCGATGTTTCGCCACGACCTCAGGCACGCGGGGTACACCACCTTTCCCGGCCCCACTGACAATTACGTGAACTGGACTTATACTACCGGCGGCGGTGTTAAATCATCCCCGGCGGTAGCTGATGAAAAAGTCTACATCGGCTCCACGGACGATAAGGTTTATTGTCTGAACGCTGATAACGGCGAGGAGATATGGACCTATCAAACCGATGACGATGTTTTTTCATCCCCGGCGGTAGCTGATGACAAAGCCTACATCGGCTCTTGGGACTGGAAAGTTTATTGTCTGAACGCTGACAACGGCGACGAGATATGGACCTATGCAACCGGCGGCGGTATTTATTCATCCCCGGCAGTTGCTGATGGCAAAGTCTACGTCGGCTCCGACGACGATAAGGTTTACTGTCTGAACGCTGACAACGGCGACGAGATATGGACCTATCCAACTGGCGGATATGTTAATTCATCCCCGGCGGTAGCTGATGAAAAAGTCTACATCGGATCCTGGGACTGGAAGGTTTACTGTCTGAACGCTGACAACGGCGACGAGATATGGACCTATCCAACTGGCGGATATGTTAATTCATCCCCGGCGGTAGCTGATGGAAAAGTCTACATCGGCTCCGAGGACTGGAAGGTTTACTGTCTGAACGCTGATAACGGCGACGAGATATGGGCCTATGCAGCCGGCGGCGGTGTTGAATCATCCCCGGCGGTAGCTGATGAAAAAGTCTACATCGGCTCCGAAGACGATAAGGTTTACTGTCTAAACGCTGACAACGGCGACGAGATATGGACCTATCAAACCGATGATGATGTTGAATCATCCCCGGCGGTAGCTGATGAAAAAGTCTACATCGGCTCTTGGAACCGGAAGGTTTACTGTTTCGGCCCTAAGGGGGTGCAGGTGTCGATCTCGCCCAGCTACCAGAGCGGCTCACCCGGGTCAACGCTTACTTATACGGTAACAGTGGCTAACACGGGTAAAATTGAGGACAACTTCTCGCTTGAGAATATCGACAATCTCGACTGGGAACTCGAATTAGACAACGCTTGGCTTATTATCCCACCCGGCGAAAACAGGGCGACCAATTTGAGGGTCGCCATCCCTCACGATGCAGCAAGTTGTACCAAGGACAACGTGACCGTCATCGCTAAATTGCTGCATGAGCCAAAGGTGGAAAATAGGGCTTCCTGCACAGCGCACGCGCTGGAGGTCGGCATACCGATACCAGCGATAATCAACATCGACCCAGACACCCTCAACCTAAAGAGTAAAGGCAACTGGATAACCTGCTACATCGAGCTGCCTGAGGGTTACAGCGTCGAGAACATTGACGTAAGCACCGTTAGGCTGATCGTCGCCAACGGCAACGTGCCGGCCGAACTCAGTCTGACCCAGATAGGAGATCACGACAACGATGGCATTCCAGACCTCATGGTGAAGTTCAGCAGGTCAGCGGTCCAGGCCATAGTTAGCGTCGGAGAGGTTGAGCTGACCGTCATCGGTAGAGTCGATGGAATTCCGTTCGAGGGCAGGGACAACATCAGGAGCATAAAACCGAAACGCGATCTTCATAAATACGGCGCAAAATCCCCTCGGGGGAAAGATCGATTTTTTGACCATTTTTTGCACCCTTGGCGGCGGTTAATTATTTATTTAAAAAGGTTTCGGGCTAGGGGCTAGGGCTAGGCCGTAATGGCGGCATAAACTTTCCCGCCTTAAACGCTCTCGGAAAGCGAGTTTGAAGTGCTGAAAAATGGCGAAAAATTGGTGGCCACCAATGGAAAGGCCTATTCAAGCACTTGGAAGGGAGCTCCTTTCGCAAAGCTAGCACTAGTTCGGGAGACAAGGGGATAACAGAGTAAATTCCTCTCGTTTTATGGTTTTTGAGTGGTGGGCCCGCGGGGATTCGAACCCCGGACCTCCCGGTGGCTGCCCAGCTGGTTATCAGCCGAGCGCTCCAGCCAAGCTGAGCTACGGGCCCCAAAATTCAGTTGGTCGCATCCGTTTTAAGTTTTCTACAAGTTCCTGTACGACAATAAAAATCTTTATAAAGACTTTCCTTTAAGTAAGATTTGTAAGAAAAATCTTGAAAAAAGGAAGAAAACATGAAAGGGGAAAAAGGGGTCTGCACCCATAGGAGGATCGTCTACGGTGTTGTCACGGTGAGCGATAAGGGACAGATAGCCATCCCTACGGATTTGAGGAATGATTTACGTATTAAGGTTGGGGATATGCTTCTCGCTCTGAAAAGGAGGGACGATGCGGGGGCCACATTCGTGAAGATGGATGTAATGGACAAATTCATGAATAAAATTAGGGAAGATGAAGGGTTTTTCCTCAAAACAAAATTGAGGGGTATGAAAAAATAACCCAACGTAAGAGAAGGATGCCAGCTGTTGGCAAGTGTTTTGACCACATTGGCGGAAGGCTAGCACCACTGTTATTTAACCGCTTGATCGAGCTTGGATGGATAGCGCCAAAGGAGGGTAGAAAGACTGTGTTCTACATCACTGAAAAGGGTAAGAAAGGATTGGAAAAATTGGGGATCGATACATCCAAATTAAAAGATTAAATGAAGGGAGGTAAAGCAATGCCGATCTGCAAGGACTGCAAGTTCTACAAGCCCAAGGACGAGACGAAGGGTGATTGCTTCGGGCATGAGGTACCCGCGGATATGAACGTCAAGCAATGCCCAGCGAAAGCATTCCAGCCCAAGTAATAAAGTTAAGGAAGAAATGAAAATGAAAAATCAAAATCTGATCGGACGCTGCTGGATCTACTGTGGAGCTATTAGAAAACCTTGATATCGAACTAAAATCGAAAAAGTATATGGAGAGGGAGAATGCAGGATTACGACCTGATCGTTGTCGGGGCGGGCCCGGCTGGACTAGCTGCAGCAAGGAGCGCGGCCAAGGGCGGGGCGGAGCCCCTCCTCATCGAGAAAAATCCCGAAATCGCAGCGGTGAAGCCGTGCGGCGAGGGGGTCAGCCAAGCAACGTTCAAAACAGCAGAAATCTCACCTAAACCGAGCATCGTCCTACACCGGACTAACGCCCAAGTCTACGCCCCAAACATGAAGTGCGTGGAGATCAAGGAGACGGGCTTCTCGATAAACAAAACGATGTTCCTCCAGGAGATGGCTATAAAAGCGGTAGAGGCTGGGGCGAGGATAAAAGTAGGGGAAGTCGTTCAGCATGTGGAGGCGAAGGATAATTCCATATCGATCAAGACCGCCCGCGACACTTACAGAGCCCACGTGGTCATAGGGGCCGACGGCTACCTGTCGGCCGTGGCCAAAAGTTTAGGAGTGAAGGAGAAGTCCGAGCCAATCCCGTGCGTACAATACAGGATGATAAATTGCAAACTCGAATTTCCGGACTCAGCGAGGGTCTACCTTGGAAACGAGATAGCTCCGAGGGGATACGCGTGGATATTCCCAAAGAGCGATGGAGTCGCAAACGTGGGCATAGGTGTGAGGGGGGCGCAAGCGAAGCCGTACTTGGATAAATTCATAGAAAAATTGGGAAAGGAATTTGAACGCGCTCAAGTAATCGACTACAGGGGGGCGGTCGTGCCCATTGGAGGGCTTATAAAGCAAAATGTCCTCGATGGGGCGATCCTAGTAGGGGACGCCGCGGGGATGGTCATACCATTCACGGGCGCTGGCATTCACTCATCCATCGCGGCTGGCCTCATGGCTGGAGAAGTCGCTGCAAGAGCGGTGGCTGAGAAGGATACTTCCAAAAAGCGTCTCTTGGAGTTCAGGAGCAAATACGACGAACACTGGGGGGGCAGGATCGGGAAGAGCCTGAAAGCGATGAGGGCGATCGAAAAGCTGAACGACGCCGACCTAAACCTGCTCCAAGAGACCTTGACCGCGGAGGATATACTTAACCTCGCCAACGGGGTGAACGTTAAACGAGTCGCGCTCAAGCTGCTCAAACATCCCGTACTGGCTGCAAAACTCGCTAAAGCGCTCATTTAAGGTGTATGTACAAATACGCATCAGAATTGGAGTGGTAAAAACCTCGCGTGCCGAGCTGTAAAGCTACCGCTAATCCAATGCAAATGCTCCCAGAATCCTGACTGCAAGAAGGCTTTAGTATCGGCCCCTCGAGCCCCGGCGCTTCTGGAAACAGGCCCTGCAGTACACTGGCCTGCCTTCGGTTGGCTTGAAGGGAACTTCCGTTTCTGCTCCACAATCGGCGCATGTCGCCTTGTGCATCTCGCGTTGGAAGCCTTCCCTGCGGCCACCGAAACGTCTTTCTGCCATTTCTAATTCTCCTCCTTTTTTGGATACAAACTCAAATAACAGCTTGGCTGTTTCTCTGAGGGACTCATTAGGAAAGCCCGATGTATCCTCTTTTACCTGAACTGGGACACTTAAATAGTATGCGGTTATGGTAGGAAAGAGATTTATGACTGAGAAAGAAATCGGTGCCGATGACTGAGAAAAAATGGGAGCGATGATCGTGGCAATCGTGGAGACGCACGACCTGACAAAGGTCTTCAACGGGCGAAAGGCGGTAGACCATCTAGACTTGGAGATTGAAGAGGGCGAGTTCTTTGGCTTACTCGGCCCAAACGGCGCGGGCAAATCAACGACGGTAGCGATGTTGTCTACGATCTTGCGCCCGACACGAGGCACAGTCAAAATAGCGGGCTACGATATCAAACGACATGCAAAAGAGATCAGGCGCCTCATAGGCGTCGTGCCCCAGGAGTTCGGCCTCTACGACGAACTCACGGCTGCGGAAAACCTCACGTACTTCGGTAAGCTCCACGGTGTCGAAGGTGGAAAGCTCAAAGGCAGAATTGAGGAGCTGTTAAGGCTTGTGCAGCTCAAAGACCGAGCGAACGACCGAGTCAAGACCTTTTCCGGCGGGATGAAACATCGCCTGAACTTGGTGACGGGGCTGATCCACGAACCAAAGCTACTTTTTCTCGACGAGCCCACGACAGGGCTCGACCCCCAGGCGAGACTAGCCGTCTGGGAACTCATCAAAAGATTTCAGTCCGAGGGAGTAACGATCCTACTGACAACACACTACATGGAGGAAGCCGATTACCTCTGCGAACGCGTGGCTATCATGGACAGGGGCAAGGTAATCGCGCTTGACTCGCCGGCCAGACTTAAGCGCTCGATAGGGAAGCTCGAGGTGATCGATGTGAAGGCTGGGAAGGTGACCAAAAAGGCGCTCAAAGAGCTTAGAAAGCTTAAGGGCGTGCGAGAGGCGGCTCGTACGGCAGGGGGGCTGAGAGTTCTTACCCCAGCTGCCAGCGAGATCATAGCCCGAGTCGTAACCCTAGCTTCGTTCGCGGGGGTGCGAATCGATTCTCTAAACGTCACACAGCCAACGCTCGATGATGTCTTCATCAAGCTGACTGGAAAGACGCTGAGAGATTGAGATGAAGATCCTGACCATCGCCGGCAAAAGCCTGCGCATCTTCTTCAGGGACCGAATGGCCCTGTTTTGGACGTTCGCCTTCCCGCTCCTCCTTATCACGATCTTCAGCTTGGCGTTCAGCGGTCAGGAGTCCATCGATATCAAGGTGCTCGCGGTCCAGCAGGACAACAGCCCGACGGCCGGAGCCTACCTTAACGCGTTGGACAACATCCTGACCATTGAGAGGGTTGAGGACGTCGCGGAGGCGAAGGCTCAAGTGCTGGACGGCGAGGTCGTGGCTGCTATAATAATCCCCCCTGGCTTCAGCTCCGGCGAGGAGAGCGCCAGTCTGGTATACGACGAGTCCAGGGGCGAGCTCGCGAATACAGTCGTCCAAATCGTCGATGGCATCACCCGAGGGTTCTTCGGGCTCCAAACGCCGCTCGAGGTCGAAAGCGTCCACGGGGCCTACGAGAGGTGGAACCCCGCCCAGCAGTACGTTCCCGGGTTTGGGATAATGATGGTCTTGATGGTAGGTGGGATAGCCGTGTCCTCGAGGGTAATCAACGAGCGAAAGGCAGGGACGTTCAAGCGCAACCTCTTGGCCCCCATCGGCAAATTGAGTTTTTCGGGAGGCGAAATTCTTAGCGGCTTCCTCGTGGGCTGCATGCAGGTTTTGGTTTTCTTCGGGGCCGGGGTTTTTGTGTTTGGCTTGGATATAGCGGGCAACATCCTGCTCGTCGCCCTAATCAGCGCCTTGGTGATCCTGCTAGGGGTTGGGCTCGGGCTCCTCGTATCGACCTTCACACGGTCGCAAGAAGCGGCCTCGGGTGCAACGCAAGCATTCGTCTTCCCGGCGAGTGCCCTAGCGGGCCTTTGGTTCCCGATCGAGGTCATGCCAGAGTTCATGCAGAGCGTCGCCAAAGTGTTCCCCACCTACCATGCGATGAACGCTTTCCAGGACGTAATCGTTCGCGGTAAGGGATTGCTTGAAATCGCGCCCTCGCTTGCCTTCGTGGCTGGCTTCGTTTTGGCTTTTTTCGGGCTAGGGTTGCTTTTGTTCAAGTGGGAAGCGTAGTTTTAAGCCAAAAAGTTAAAATTATCTTCTGGGCCGGTAGCTCAGCCTGGAAGTAGCGATAGCGAGACGACCGCGAACGCTTCGCAGGCGATAGGTCCCGGGTTCAAATCCCGGCCGGTCCACCAACTAAAGGAGGTAAAAAATGGAGGCGCTCGTATTTGTCCGTGCTGCAGCTGGGAAATCCCTCAACGCGGCAGAAACCATCAAGAAGATAGAAGGAGTCAAGGAAGCATATGCGACTACCGGAAGGTTCGATGTAGTCGCGAGGGTGGAAGCGGCTGACCTTAGAGCCGTAGGCGAAACCGTTGTGAAGAAAATCCAGGCAGTTGAGGGAGTCAGGAGCACGGAAACCTCGATGATAGTCGCGTGAAGCCATTCCCGTACCGAAACGACTAGTGGGGAGGGGATTTCTCCCTAAACGCCAAACTGCCCGAGGGCTCGAGTTTGCCCGCGTACTTGCCCCCTAGATCGTCGTACCCTCTACTCACTGCCTTATCCATCGCGTAAAACAATAGCTGACAAACCCGCATGCCCGGATAAAGCTTCACAGGAGCTGGATTCATGTTTAATATTTCCAGCGTGACCGGAATTGGGTTCCTTGAACCAGAGCCCGGGTTCACGTGGCCAGAGGAGATATGTATGAACACCCCCATGCGGGCGATCGATGACCTTCCCTCGATCGACGCCACCAAATCTTTGGGAACTGCAACTTTTTCCAAGGTGACGCCCAAAACGAGCTGACCTGGCCGAATGACAAATGGCGCACCCTTCGTGTCCACGAGCCTCGTATTCTTCTCGACAGACCTCCTGTCAAAGGGATCAACTAAATTCGTTGGCTTGAAGACCCTGAATTTGCTGCTTAAACGGAGGTCTATCTGGCTTGGGCCGATTAACTGCTTATCGAAGGGCTTGATGATTATCCTGCCCTGCCTTATGTATTCGCGAATCTGTTCGCCCGAGAGGATCACTGTAAACCCAAAGTTCTGTTGCATTTTGAACAAAAAGACTTTGCCGGCGTTAAATTATAAGTAGAAAACAAACAAAATCCAGTGGTGCTCATTTGGAGGTCCTAAAAAGAATTAACGTGCCGATCGGGGCGAGAGTTTACAATGTCGGGCACCCAAAGCTACCGAGGAACTCCTACATCGTCTGCATGCCCCAAGCTAGGCGAATCCTCTATGATCCCGTTGTCTGTGGGGGAAAACTTCGAAGGCTAGCTATCGAATGTAACAAGGTCTTCCTCGCGGCGGCTTGGCACCTCGTTCCAAACTTCAGGAAGCTCCGTGCAAACGAGGTCGCTGAGGTAGTCGTGCTCCGGGGCGGCTTGGGGTACGCCCTCGACGTAGCCTTCAATGAGCTCTTCGGGGGCTACCTTCCGCAGTGCTTCATAGGCGCTCGACGCTTCAGGATCTCTGGGGAGGAATTCGGGGCTGAAATAAGCTACTGCAACTTTGACCCCTTGCCCGATAACGGCGCACTACTCATGGGCGATACGATCGCGACCGGCGCGTCGCTAAGTCAAACGTTGGGCGAGGTGCAGGACGAACTCCTGAAACGCAGCTACGGCATCAAGAAATTACTCGTGTTCAGCATCGCTGCAGCCTTCCGGGGGTGCACGAAACTTCTCGAGTGGGAGGAGAAATTCAGGGAACACTGGCCAAACTTCAGGGTTTATCTGTTTACAGCCGAGGAGCTCTTCGGGCTAGACGAGGGCACACACCTGCGCTTTCGAAAGGAGGGCGAGGCGATCGTGCCCGAGGAAACGAAGGCATACGTGAGCAGGGTCTACGGGGACTATGAAACCGCCTTCCTGCCAGGCAATATATGCGCGATATTTGACTGGGGTGATCGCATATTCAGGCTCAGGCAACACCTCGAGGATGTAATGAAGTTCGCGCGAAGCTCGCTCAAAGCGGCGGAAGATCGAAAAAGTAGGGGAATGCTGAAGAAAATGGAGCGAGATTCACGGCTCGAGCTTAAGAGGCTGGATCGAAGCCTCCTCAGAGCTTCAAAACCTTAGTGGCCTCAAGAACCCAATTTTAAAGTTTTTAGAGTAGCCAGAGAAATTATCCTTGCCGCAAATAATTAGGCGATGAAATGGTCGAGCTGGTATTTTTGGGCTGTGGGGGAGGACGGTACCAAACTATTGACCAACATTTCAAGACCGGGGGCTTTCGCCTACATGGTCAAGCTAAGATACACGTCGACCCAGGCCCCGGGGCACTCCTGTTGACTCATCAGTATGGTTTGGACCCTCTGGACTTGGGTTGTATTGTGGCTACGCATTGTCATCCTGATCATTATGCAGATGCAGAGGTTCTAATCGAGGCCATGACCCAACATATGACGAAGAAGCGAGGCGTGCTGATAGGCAGCCCTAGCGTGCTCCGAGGAAAGGCGAGATTTGGGCCCGCGATCTCGAAATATCATCAGAGTAGGGTTGCGGAGATCGTCACCTTCCAGCCAGGCGCGACGTACGAGCTCGGGGACCTCAAGTTGGAGGCTACTCCCACGCAGCACAGCGAGCCGACGACGTTCGGGCTGAAGTTCCGCTCTCGAGCTGGCACCATCGGCTACACCAACGACACCCAGTACTTCGATGGACTCGCGAAACACTTCAAAGGTGTACGGGTGCTCATCGCGAACATCACCCGCCCGCTTGGCATGCGCATCCAATGGCACCTTTGCTCGGACGACTTCATCGCGATCCTCAAGCAGGTGCGGCCCGAGCTGGCGGTGATGGTGCACATGGGGATGCTTTTCCTGAGGCACCACCCGGAAAAGGAGGCGGCAAGGATAAAGTCCGAGACTGGAGTCAAGACCCTACCGGGCTATGCTGGCCTGCGCGTCAACATAGACGAAGAGATCAAGGTCAAGCGCCCCGCCAAACAACCCAGCTTGGAGGCCTTCGTGAAGCCCCAGGAGCGGTTCGTCGGGGCGGAGTAGCTCAGACTGATTTATCGATCTTGCGAGCAAGCGAGGCCGAGGCACCAATTAATTAAAAAGTGGTGGAGCATTAGGCGCTTTTCTCCATTTGCTCCACTTTTTGGGTTTGTTAGATTTCGAGTCCGTCAACGCATCTCTGTTCGCTGAGTTCGATGGAGGTGTGTTTTACATTTGGATTCACAGTTTTCATTAGCGCGCGAAGTTGTGGGAAGGCCAGATTTTCACACACCGTCCTCAATGGGACATTTATTGCTTTTGAGACAAATATCATCGGGCATAGACTTGGGACCTCTCTTATTATCCTCAGCTTGTTTGCTTCGGTCTCATATTTTGCTTTCGTTCCAAAGGCTTCCGTGAAGAGATCCATCATTTTTCTCATGTCTTCTAATCCGCTGCCCTTTATCCCGCCTTTTTGCTTAAGTTCGTTTCCCATTTTCGTGCCCATCTTTTCGCCAAAGGACTTGATAACTTCGAGAGATTCATCCCCGTAGCGTTCCCTGTAGGCCATCGCTAGCCCCATCAGCGCTGTCATGCCCCGGACAACACCTTGATACTCCTCGGGCAACTCCTCAATTCTTTTCATACTTTCACCCCCTCGGCTAGTTTTTAACCAACAGGATTTTTCCATTTATTGTTTTTAGACTTATGGGTAAACTTGCTTTCTTCTTCACTAAGTGCGATGAATTTGAAGTTCCTTATCGCTATTAGGGCACCTCAAATTTATGGCCCAATTGAAATCTCCCTCAGAATAAACTGCCGAAAATGACTATCGATTATTGAGGATTACGGAAAACTCGCGGGCCGGCTTCAGAACAGGTGGAGGTGGGCGATCACCCTGAAGACTGGTAAGGAGGCACCAGCGAGGATCGCAACGGACCGACCCGCATTAAAAACTTTGTGATTTGAGATTATAAAGTGAATACGTGTTTTTCTCTTAAACAGTTCCCCTTGTTAAACTTAAAAACATACTTCTAGGGACGATATTTACAACAAATCAAATTGTTTTATATCATTTAACCCAGATTTTGGTGGGGTCCTTGATGGAGATACTGAAGACTTACGACCCGAACAAGGCCGAGCCCAAGTGGCAAAAGCGGTGGGCGGAGTTAGGGGTCTACCGTTTTAGGCGCGAGGATAAGAAAACGCCCACCTACGTTATTGACACTCCACCTCCATACCCGAGTGGAGAGTTTCACATGGGCACGGCTCTCAACTGGACGTACTTCGACATTGCAGCGCGGTACAAGCGAATGCGAGGCTTCAACGTGCTGTTCCCACAGGGCTGGGACTGTCACGGTCTGCCGACGGAGGTCCAGGTGGAGAAACGCTACGGCATCCGGAAAGGCGACCTATCACCTGAAAAGTTCCGCGATCTCTGCATCAAGCTCACCGAGGAAAACATTGTCCATATGAAGGAGGAAATGCGTTCGCTGGGCTTCTCCATCGACTGGTCGACTGAATACCGCACCATGGACCCTGATTATTACGGCAGAACTCAGCTCTCCTTCGTGCAGCTCTACAAAAAGGGCCTGATCTATCGGGGCGAACACCCGGTCAACTGGTGCCCACGCTGTGAGACGGCAATAGCGGATGCAGAGGTAGAGTATGATGACAAGGAAGGCACTCTAAATTACCTCAAGTTCAAGGTCCACGGCGAGGACGATTACCTCACCATCGCGACCACTAGGCCTGAATATCTTCCCGCTTGCGTCGTGGTGGCGGTACATCCCGAGGACGAGCGCTACAAGCGCTATGTAGGCAAAAAGTTGGAAGTCCCGCCATTTCGCCAAGTCGTCGAGCTCATCGAGGACCATGAGGTCGACCCTCAGTTCGGCACGGGCGTGGTCATGGTTTGCACCTACGGCGACAAGACCGACGTGCGGTGGGTCAAGCGCCACAAACTGCCCGTGATAAAAGCAGTAGACGATAAGGGGCGAATGACCGAAGCTTCCGGCAAATATGCTGGAATGACGCTCGAGGAGTGCAAGCGGGAGATCACCGAGGACCTTCGAAAGGCTGGCCTGCTCGCGAAGCAGGAAAAGCTCACCCAAAGCGTTGGCGTCTGCTGGCGCTGCGACACGCCCGTGGAGATCATGACGAAAGATCAGTGGTTCCT
>Ga0111211_133_pt1 | contig 17563 bp, 20 predicted proteins | sample DeeMarSWOR152_54_FD_80393 | JGI IMG/M metagenome (GOLD analysis project Ga0111211, IMG submission 80393) | Hadesarchaea archaeon DG-33-1 | reverse complement strand
GAGCTTGAATGAATTCACCGAAAAGGAAGCCCAATGGGTTGCATCCTGGATAGAGTACCTCGGGGATATAAAAACAGCGACAAAAATCCGCCAAGCACCGAGCAGGTTTAAAGAGATTATCACCGCTAGATTTAAAGAACTCCAGTCTTATGCTAATTAAGAAGCGCGTTCATTTTCCAAGAAAGATTCACCCCAATTATAGTGGATGAGGAGTAGCCACCCAGCCCGTTCGCCAGCAGCCATTCCTTTGATGGGGTGTCCTGATACTTCCCGATAGTTTCCTTACCGAAGACTATCATTAAACACCCAATTTGATCTATATGTTGGAATTTATCCAAGTTTCTTTCACGTAGTTTCCGTCGTACCAGCGGCGATGTCTTCATATATCCCGATCTTATCTTAACTATCTCACTAACCAGCATGCTTCTCCGGCTCCTTTTCGAATTCTTCCTTGCATCCTGCAGCGCAGAAGTAGTAGGTCTTGCCATTGTACTCTGCCTTGTGCTCAGCCGTCGCCTCGTCGACTTCCATTCCACAGATAGGATCCTTTGCCATTCTATCTCACCTCTCTTAGACTTTATGAAGAGTGTGAGGGCTGAATTTTGGCCCTCCTCAGTAGGTTCGCGTTCGATACCACCGTAACGGAGCTCGTGGCCATGGCTATCTCGGCGATGAGCGGATGGAGCAGCCCGAAGATCGCCAGAGGTATCGCGGCGGCGTTATATCCGAACGCCCAGAAGAGGTTCTGCTTGATCTTGCGAAACGTCGCCCTGGAGAGCTTGATGGCGCTCACGACGCTCGAGAGGTCGCCGCGTACTAGGATGACATCGCCGGCCTCGATCGCGATGTCCGTGCCGGTGCCTATTGCTATCCCAACGTTCGCCTGCGTCAGGGCGGGGGCATCATTAATTCCGTCCCCCACCATCGCGACCGCGCCTACCTTTATTTGGAGCTGTTTGATCTCATCGACCTTTTGATCAGGAAGGACCTCCGACAGCACCTGGGTGATCCTGACCTTCCTCGCGATAGCGTTCGCGGTGCGTGGATTGTCGCCGGTGATCATGACTGTTTCCAGCCCCATCTTCTTGAGTTCGCGAATCGCCTCGGCCGAGTCCTCCTTCAGCGTGTCCGCCACCGCACAAATGCCGACGAGCTTCTTATTCGCCGCGACCAGCACTGCTGTTTTGCCCTCATTCTCTAGTTGCTTCAGCTCACGCTCTAGCGGCGACGGGTCTACGTCGGACTCCTTTAGGAACTGCCTGCTGCCAACTAGCACTTTCTTCTGGCCGACCAAAGCTCTGGCACCCTTCCCCCTAACTGCTTTGAACCCTCTAGTCTTCGTTGGCTTGACCCCCTTCTTACCAGCACCCCCAACTATTGCTGTGGCGATGGGATGTTCGGAGTTTGCCTCCACGCTCGCCGCCAACTTCATGACGTCTTTCTTTGAGAATCCCTTAGTGCTCACGACATCGGTTAGTGAGGGTTTACCCTCGGTTATGGTCCCCGTCTTATCAAAGACGATGGTGTGCACGTCCTTCAGGGTCTGGATGGCTTCGCCCCGGCGAATCAGGATGCCATTCTCGGCGCCCTTTCCGCTCCCGACCATTAGGGCTGTGGGCGTCGCTAGACCCAGAGCACATGGACAGGCGATGACTAGGACTGCGACCGTGGCAAAGATGGCAAGCATCACTGTTCCGAGAGTCGGATCAACCCAAGGCAGGAAGGACTGCGCCCAGTTAGCGACAACGCCGATAGTGTCTGGAACGAGCAGCCACAGCGCGAGAGTCAGGGCCGCTATCGCCAGGACGGCCGGGACGAAGTAGCTGGTCACCCTGTCAGCGAACTCCTGGATCGGCACCTTTGTGCCCTGCGCCTCCTCGACTATTTTTATAATCTGGGAGAGGAAGGTGTCCTTTCCGATCTTCGTGGCCTTAACCTTCAGTGCCCCCTCCTGGTTGACGGTGGCGCCGATGACTTCGTCACCCTTCTTCTTCGGCACGGGCATCGACTCACCCGTCGCCATCGACTCGTCGACCGCGCTCTCTCCATCAATCACGACCCCATCGGTGGGGATCTTCTCGCCAGGGCGCACGATCATTATATCACCGACTTTCACTTCCTGGATCGGGATCTCCTTCTCCTTGCCCCTAGCTAAAATACGGGCCTTCTTCGCCTCGAGCTTCATTAGTTTTCTAATTGCTTGGGACGCCCTGCCCTTGGCCTTTGCCTCGACGTAGCGCCCGGTGAGGTGGAACGCCATAATCATCGCCCCGACCCCAGCGTAGTTGAGGATAGGGGTGAAGAACGTCGGTGGTCCCGTGAGAAACGAGATTGTCGTCCCCATTGATATTAGGACGTCCATGTTGGCGGTGCGGTGAGCGATTGACTTCCCGGCCGAACGAAAGGTCGGCAAGCCCACTCCGAAAATTACTGGGACCGCGAGCAGGATCAGGCCTAGATCGTAAATAGTCTGGTTTGGCCAGACCACGTCGAATGCCATCTCGAAAATCATCCAGATGGTTAGCGGAATCGTGAGACCCCACGCCACGAGCACGCGTTTCCAAGCCCTTCGCAGCTCCTTGAGTGAACGGTCGACTTCCTCTTCGGAGGCCACGCCGTAACCCGCGTCGCTGACGGCCTTTCTGAGGTCCTCTATCGAGACGAGATCTGGAGAGTACTCCACCGTCGCCTTCTCGGTGGCGAGGTTGACGTTCGCTCGCTTCACTCCCTTCAAACCCTTCAGTGCCTTCTCCACCTTCGAGACACAGGCGGCGCAGGTCATCCCTGTTATGTTGATGTTGACTTCTTGGGTCCGCTCTCCCTCTTTTGGAATTCCGACAGGCTCGTAACCAGCACTCCTGATGGCCCCGCCGAGCTGCTCCAAACTCGCTTTTCCCGGATCATGTTCAACTACCGCCTTCTCCGTAGCAAAGTTGACGTTCGCATCGACCACGCCCTTCTCTTTCTTGAGAGCCCTCTCTATAGTTTGGGCACACGAAACGCAGCGCATCCCGCTGACCCTAATCACGGTCTTCTTCTTGACCATTTCAACCACCTTAACTTATTTTCCTTGAGATTTGATAAAAGTTAATCAACATCTGGGCAAACTGGAGCACAAGGTCATCGTTATCTCTAATGTGGCCTTTTCTTAATTGCCGTCAGATTACCGTTAAATTTATATAACGGTGTTATATATAATACTTTTGAATGAGTAGAAGTCGGGAAGTCCCAGGTAAGAAACCGTTAGGTTTATAATCGACGATTTCTCGATGATTTGTAAACCAAAAATGAAAGGGAGATGAAAAAGTATGAAAGTTGTACTATGCTGCGGCGGGAAAAGTTGCGCTGAGGTCGTGTTCGCAGCTGACGGTGTGGAGATCGGCGAAGCGAAGCTGACCGCGGCCGAGTGGAACCTGCTCGTGGATAAGATAAGAAACGGCGAGTTGAAAAAGATCGAGAGCGAATAGCTGGCGGGGCATTCTAAAAAAGATTATTGCACAAACAGTGCTTTTTTTGTGCAGAAAATCAATTATTGTGCAAAGCCCATACAGGTCCGATTTACCTTCCTTTCCTCAGGACCATGCAGATCTCGCAGTACATCTCGGCCATCCGAATCCCCCGAGCCTTTCCACTTGCGATAGCACTTGATAGCTTCCTTATTAATCCCATGAGGTCGCTTCTTATGAGAAGTGCTTCAGCATGACTTGTGCCACGAAGCGATCTGAGATATTGGCTAACGGCGGGCTGGGTGATGCCGAGCCTTTTACCCACTTCAACTTGGTTTAACCCGTGTCTCTCGGTCAGATCCTTGACGAGGATGGCCCTTATGGCCGGGAGAACATTTTTGAATATTTCTTCGCAATGGGGCTTCATTTCTATCAAATAACATTGTTATAAGGGGCCGTATTAAACCTTATGATACAAAATTCCGTGGTAAAGAAGAATTAGAGAAAGTGGGTAAATGAAAAGGAAAACGCTCAAGAGGAAGCAGAAAATTAAAAAAATTGTAAGGAAAAGATATTCAAAAATAGCCAAAGAAAACATAAGTTGTTGCCCCACTTGTGGGCCGTGTGGAATCGACGTAATTGAACAAGCGAAAAATATCGGTTATTCTGAAGAAGAACTTGGAAACATCCCAGAATCTGCTATTATGGGTTTGGGGTGTGGTAATCCAACAGCATTAGCGGACTTGAAGAGAGGAGAAACGGTCTTGGATTTGGGAGCAGGTGCGGGAATTGATGTGTTTTTGGCCGCAAATAAAGTAGGATCAGAGGGCCATGTCATTGGAATTGATATGACGGAAGAAATGGTCAAAAGAGCTAATAAAACAGCAAAGAAATATGGATATAAAAATGTGGAATTCAAACTTGGAGAGATTGAAACACTGCCTCTTGAAGATAATTCGGTCGATGTAATTATTAGTAACTGCGTCATCAATCTTTCTCCAGATAAATTACGAACATATCAGGAAGCGCACAGAGTTTTAAAGCTAGGCGGAAGAATCTTGATTTCTGATTTAGTTACAGAAGGTGAATTACCGGAAGACATTAGAAAGAACTTCGAGGCTTGGGCTGGATGTATCGCTGGAGCATTAGAGAAAAAGGGATATCTAGACACGATAAAAAAAGCAGGATTTAGAGATGTCAATATTGTTTTTCAAAACACATTTTATGAACCAGGACTAGATAACACATTGGCTGGAAAAATTACAAGTGTAAAAGTAAAAGCACATAAACCGTGAAAAGCGAAATTAGCGGTATTTTCCGGAAGGATTCTGGAGAGTACAAACTTAAATTCAAACCCCTAAATATCGCACCATAAGTTTTTATATGAATATATATTCATATATGATAATTTTGAAATTATGAAGCATTGGGCGAGAAAATGGCAGAGAAACGGGAGTTTGGATTCTTCGAAAAATACTTGACGGTATGGGTTATCCTTTGCATAATCATCGGAATAGCTTTGGGTAAGCTGTTTCCAGAACTATCTACAACGCTGGGTAAACTGCAGTATGCGCACGTCTCCATCCCGGTAGCTATCTGCCTCTTTTTCATGATTTATCCAATCATGGTGCAGATCGATTTCAAGAAGGTCATCGAGGCCGGAAAAACGCCGAAGCCCGTCGCTTTGACCTTGTTTGTGAACTGGGCGATCAAACCCTTCACCATGGCACTCTTCGCTTGGTTATTTATGACAAAAATCTGGGCCCCATTTATATCTGCGGATATGGCTTCTCAGTACCAAGCCGGCATGATTCTCCTTGGCGTTGCACCGTGCACGGCCATGGTATTAGTTTGGGGCTATCTCTCCAGAGGGAATATGGGGCATACGCTAGTGATGACTGCCATCAACTCGCTGACAATGCTTTTCCTCTACGCCCCCCTCGGTGCCTTCTTGCTGGGAGTGGCGCGTATACCTGTGCCATGGGAAACCATTGCCTTCTCTGTGGGGGTCTACATCGGACTTCCGTTAGTGGCGGGCTACTTTTCAAGGAAGGAGATCATCGAGCGAAAAGGGCGTAAGTGGTTTGAGAGGTATTTTGCCCCAAATCTTCATTACGTTTCAATTGTCGCCCTGCTCATCACACTGATAGTGCTTTTTAGCCTTCAAGGAGAGGTAATCGTAAAACAACCGTTAATCATCGGAATGATCGCGTTACCACTTTTAATCCAAGTATTCCTTATATTCGGCATTGGATATGGCATCTCTAAAAAAGTAGGTCTCGCATATGAGGATGCCGCGCCAACCGCCCAGATCGGAGCTAGCAACCATTTCGAGGTCGCAATCGCTGTTGCAACAGTGCTTTTCGGTATCGACTCCGGCGCTGCCCTTGCGACAGTTGTCGGCGTGTTAATTGAGGTGCCCGTCATGCTCACCCTCGTAAAGATTTGCCTCCGAACTAAACACTGGTTTCCATTAAAAGGTGGGGGGTGAGAAATTGGCGATTGATAGACAGCTTAGACTACTCAAATGCGTGGCGGATGAAACACGGCTTCAAATACTTATGACGCTTAAAGGTGGTGAGCGCTGCGTGTGCGATATTTTTAGAGAACTGAGAAAAGAGCAATCATTAATTTCGCACCACCTAAAGTCCCTGAAAAAATGCGGAATCGTAAAGTACAGGCGCGAAGGGAAAAAGATAATGTACAGACTCGCGGATCTTTCGGTGCTGGATCTGCTAACCAAGGTCGAAGAGCTTGCCGACACATGTTGTCGGGTTCGCTAACGCCCGTTTTCTAGGAGATTTTCTGGAAATTCCAAAACTCCTCTTTTGAATTTATGAAGGTCCATATTATTGGTTGCGGAGCGATCGGGACTGCTTTCTGAAACGGTTTACGAAAATTAGGAAAATTTAAAGACAAGCTAGGAAAAAGTCTGTGCGCAAACGGGCGTAGTGAACATGGCGAGAATTCTTGAAAGAAAAAATGTTCAGGAGATCGAAATTGCAGAGCGTTGAAAAGAGGTAGGCAAGTGAGAGATGTCGCGATAATCGGCTGTGGAATGACAAAATTTGGGCGGCTTGAAGGAAGAGGGTTAATGGACCTCTTGGTAGAAGCTTCCCTCAAAGCAATCGATGATGCTAGCGTAGGCGATCGCGATTTCAGCGCTGTAAGCGTCGCGAATTTCGCTGCAGGTGAATTTGTACATCAAAGCGCTATCGCGAGCGCGCTCGTCGATCAGCTCGGCCTATTGCCTGCGGCCGCTGACCGAGTGGAAAATGGAACGGCCTCTGGAGGCTCGGCCGTCAAAAATGGTTTTCTCGCCGTGGCTTCAGGGGCTTACGATCTTGTGCTAGTGGTCGGTGGGGAGAAGATGACTCACCTAAATACTAAAATCGTCACCGATGTTTTGGCTACCATGGGACATCCGAGTGCGGAGTATGAGCAAGGTATAACTCTGCCATCCCTAGCCGCGATGTTTACCCGCCTCTACATGGAGCGCTTTGGTGTCACTGAGCGGCATCTAGCGATGGTGGCGGTCAAAAACCATGCGAATGCGCTCAAAAATCCTTATGCACACTTCCAGCGAGCGGTGACCATCGATGAGGTTATGAACTCGGCCATGATCGCTGATCCATTGAGATTATATCATTGCTGTCCGATAAGCGATGGCGCTGCCGCTTTAGTGCTATGCCCCGCAGAGGAAGCGAGGAAATACTCCGATACACCGATACGAATATCTGGATTTGGACAGGCGGCGGATATGCATGCCATACATGAGCGCGAGGACCCAACTGTGGTGAAAGCGGTGAAGCTTGCCTCCCGAGATGCATTTGAGATGTCCAAGCTTAATCCAAGTGATATCGACGTGGCTGAGCTCCACGACGCGTTCGTGATTTTGGAGATAGCTGAAAGCGAGGATGCTGGGTTTTTTAAGAAGGGTGAGGGCACGAAGGCACTTGGGGAAGGCAAAACAGCTCTCGGTGGTGAGCTGCCGATTAACCCATCAGGAGGGCTTAAGGCAAGGGGGCATCCGATAGGGGCGACAGGCGTGGCACAAATTGTCGAGCTCACCCTGCAACTGCAAAGTGAGGCTGGAGGGCGACAGGTTGAGGGCGCTGAACGGGCGTACAGCTGCAACCTCTGTGGATTCGGCACCAATGTCGTCGCACACATCTTGGAAAGGATGAGATAATGGTAGAACGGATGATCGGATTCAAATGCAGGGATTGCGGGCGCATGACGTACCAAACACGTGCACGATGCCCCAACTGTAAAGGCAAGAACTTTGAGGAAGTTGAGCTCGGCGATGAATGTAAATTGCTCACCTACACAAAGCTCTACGTGCTGCCCGAGGGGGTCGAAACGTCCTCGCTCTTACTCGGCATGGTCGAGTTTCCAAATGGCGTCAGGGCGTCAGGACAGCTGATAGGTGATCACATTAAAGTAGGCATGAAGTTGCGCCCTAGATGGGGAAAACTCAGAAAGCTTGGCGGCAAGGACATCTATGGATTCAAGTTCGAGCCGATTGGCGAATAGCCTCTTTGCATCAATTACATTTTTTAAAATCGGCACCGGTAACTTATTTGACCAGCGCACTTCTTTGACAAAACTCCAGAAGTAGGCCCTTCAGGCTTTTTGGATGGAGAAAAGCTATTTTCGCCCCGCCAGCCCCTATTCTAGGGCTCTCGTCGATGAGCTGAAGACCCGCCCTTTTTGCATTTTCTAAAGCATTTTCTATATTTTCCACGAGTAAAGCAATATGGTGGAACCCCTCTCCATTCTTTTCAATAAATTGTGCTATGATGCCCTCTGGATCCGTGCTCTGGATGAGTCTGATATGGCTCTCACCTATCGGAAAAAATGCTACCTTAACCTTTTGATCCTTAACTTCTTCTACGTGGTCGACCTTTAGCCCCAAATTCTTGTAAATCTTTATCGATTCCTCCAGATCTTTTACGGCAATGCCTATGTGGTCAATCTTCTTCATCTCGCCCCCTCCCTTTTCATCACGCTCTTTTCAAATGGCAGTTGAAGCATTACCCCCACAGCCTCTTCACAAGTCGTTAAAGCTCTTATATTCTTTCGCCGAGAACTCTAGAGGTTTTGACAAGATTGTAGTGCTCTCTCGGTAGCTTATAAAGCTCCCCGGCTCCCACCTCGTGATGCCCGGGGCACTTTTCAAGCCGCCACGCTTCGAAAAATCTTCTGAACCCAATCGGAGTTTCTGCGGTCAAGAGGACTTCTTTCTGCCCTAGAATATCGAAGTGATATTCCATTTTTGCGGCAAAAAGATGGCCACCCACCCTAAGTCCCCTCACCAGTGCAACCGTGTGATAACTTATGCCAGTTTTTTCGTCCTGCATTCGCCCATTTGCAAGTCCGAGCAACATGTCCGCATACTTTCCCTCGACGCCACCTATCTTAGCTATCAGGCAGTAATGGTTTTTTAGTACGCCATATTTCCAAGCCACCAGCTCGGAATAAAATCTCGATGTCACGAGGTCGTAGTAGTCCTTTTCCTGCGTGGTAAAAGTTTTGAGGGCATCTAAGATCATTGGTATATCCTGTTTGGTTGCTTGGGAGATTATCATTTCATACCCTTTGAAATTCGGCGCGACATCGGGGCCGAAAAATCCTCGAATCGACCTATAAACGGTCAACCTTTTTGGGGGGTATGGTTTCATCTGAATTTCCATTTTAACCACCGTTACTTTATCGGCTCAAACCTAAACCCATAAACATCGTCCTCTTCCACTTTTCTGAGCCATCCCCATACCGAGCGCATTTTCATGCCGATCTTCACATCTTCGCTCGTCAGCTGACCCACCGCCCGGACTCCACCTTTGAACTCAACTATGCCGAGCATGATGGGGGGTCTTTCCCATACATACTCCAGCTCAAGGCCCTCTGGATAGGCGAAAAGCTTCGTATAGGTTAGTAGCGTGCACTCATCGCCAAGTTCGATCTCCTCGAAAGTCCTGCCCTTGCAGTTGAGACAACGAGCATGTTTTGGGTATGTGACCATGCCACAGGTCTTGCATTTAAATCCTTTCATTCGCTCCATCCTAACCAGCCCTCTCGAGTATGTGTACAACCACGTTATTGCCGAAGCCCCCGAAACTGCAACAATATGCTCGACTGGCTCCTGAGACCTGTATTCCCTCAGCATCTCCGCGAAGCTGCCGAGTCTGCTCAACGATTTGTGCCACACCCGTCGCCCCAAGCGCATGTCCCCTTGCGTTTAGTCCACCTGAGGGGTTGATCGGCAATTTGCCATCAATGGCAGTCACCCCTTCCTCGAGCGCCTTATGCCCTTGGCCCTTGGCGAAGAACCCCGCGTCCTCGCTCTGAGCGATTTCTAAAATCGTAAATGCATCGTGTAGCTCCACCACGTCGATATCCTTGGGTTTAAGGTTTGCCATCTTAAAGGCCCGTTGGGAAGCTACCCGTAGAGCATTTAGTATCGTGGGATCTTCCCGCTCGTGCACAGCGTGCCTGTCCGTCCCCTGCCCAAAGCCGGCTACCCGCACCGGCGTATCACAGAACTCCCTCGCTTTTTCGGCTGGGCAGAGCACGAGGGCGGCGGCGCCGTCGCTGGTCGGGCAGCAGTCGTACGCGGTCAGAGGATCCGACACCATGGTCGCTTCCTCCAAAATGCTTTCGACGGAAATCGGAGTGTGCTCGTGGGCATATGGGTTCTTGAGGGCATTGGTATGGTTCTTTACTGTGACCATCGCAAGGTGCTTGCGTGTAACTCCATATCGGTGCATGTATAGCCTGGCGAACATGGCAGCGAGCGCAGGTAAGGTTACCCCATGTAGGTACTCAACCGGATGGGCTATCGTAGCTATGGCATCCGTCATCCTAGCTCTTGGCGTTGCCATCATCTTTTCCCCGCCCACAACGAGCACGAGATTGTTAATACCAGATGCGACGGCCAAGAAAGCGTTTTTGACCGCGGAGCCTCCTGAGGCGGGGCCGTTCTCCACGCGGTCAGCTGCAGCTGGAAAGAGGTTGAGGCGATCGACTAAGCCACTTGCGATAGCTCGCTGGTGGGAAAGCTCGCCACCCGCCACATTTGAAACGTAGACGGCATCGAAATCCTTATCGCCAGTTCCCGCATCATCGAGCGCATTGAGTGATGCCTCTGTTAAGAGATCCATCAGACCTTTTCCTTCAAGGTATCCGAATTTTGTCATCCCGCATCCTATTATGGCGACTTCCCTCATCCGTCCACTTCCCTACTTTCCCAGGTTTATAACTTTATATATTTTGTCAAAACTATTCATAAGTTTTTCTGGGAGTAAAGTGGATGATCATGTTTTTAACACTTAAATCTTAAGGCCCATAAAAACTAAAAAAGAAGGTATATCTACGAAAAGAATCGTCCTGATCGAAGACCCTCCCATTAATACCTGTGTGGGCTGCCGAACGTGTGAGATGGCTTGTTCCTACAGCCATTATAAAACATTCAATCCAAAGAAGTCCCGCATCCGCATCTTTCAAAAGGGGCCTGGCATAAGCCGCCCCGATGTCTGCGTTCAGTGCTCAAAGGCTCCATGTATCGAAGCGTGTCCGACTAAAGCGATTGTGCGCGACGCTAAAACTGGCGTCGTAGTAATCCATGAGGATCTATGCGATGGCTGCGGCCTGTGCATCCCAAAGTGCCCGTTCAATGCAATTTTCATGCACCCCGAACAAAAGATCGCAATAAAATGCGACCTATGCGGTGGAAATCCCGCATGCGTTAAATATTGTCCTCAGCGAGTCCTCCACTGCGTCGAGGAGGGGGGCTGATATGTCGTTTAAATATTCCGGCTACACAGGCAAGTACCTCCGAGTCGACCTCACCCGCGGCAAGATCTCAAAAGTCCCGACTGAGGAGTGGCGCGCTCGCCTCTATTTGGGAGGCAATGGATTCGGCACAAAGATCCTGTGGGACGAGGTTCCCGCGGGCACCGATCCCTTCAGCCCCAAAAATAGGTTAATCTTCGCCACCGGGCCGCTGACGGGCACTATCTGGCCTACAGCCTGTCGATTAGAGGTCATAGGTAAAAGCCCTCTCACGGGAATTTACGGCGATGCCAACTCCGGCGGACACTTTGCCCCCGAAATAAAGTACGCCGGCTACGACATGATTATTTTCCAGGGCAGGGGCGAGAAACCCGTCTACCTCTGGCTCGAAGATGGAAGGGCTGAACTGCGCGATGCATCTCACCTCTGGGGCAAAACAACTTGGGAAACAGAGAAGGTCGTCCGGGAGGACCACAACGACGACCAAATAAAAGTTGCGAGCATCGGACCAGCGGGAGAGAACAAGGTTCGATTCGCCGCGATCATGACTACAGGCAGGGCAGCTGCGAGGACCGGGCAGGGCGCCTTGATGGGTAGCAAAAATCTCAAGTGTATCGCGACCCGAGGGACAAAAGACGTCGGAGTCGCAAGTGACGAATTTTACGATTATGCATGCAAGATCCACCAACAGGTCCTCGAAAATGAATACACCCCGAACACTTCTCGCTACGGCACGCCCGGGCTGGTAACCCTCATGAACGAGATTGGGCGCTTTCCGACCAAGAACTTCCAGCGGGGGGACTTCGAGCACGCTAACGACATTTCATCCGAGGTCCTCGAAAGGGACTTTTTGGTCAGGCGAGTTGGATGCTTTGCATGCCCTATAAGTTGCGGTCGAGCTGCTGAAGTCAGGGAGGGCCCATACAAGGGAACCTATACAGAGGGAATAGAATACGAGACGATCAATGCACTCGGAGCTCGGGCTTTGAACCGCGATATGGCTTCAATTCTCAAGGGCGATTTCTTATGCGATTCGTATGGCCTCGATACGATTTCAACTGGTGGGGCCATCGCGTTTGCAATTGAATGCTTCGAGAATGGCATCATCACGAAGGAGGATACGGGTGGCTTGGAGCTCAAGTGGGGCGACCCCGAGGTCGTGCTCCAGCTCATAGAAAAAATCGCCCGGAGGGAGGGAATCGGAAACGTATTAGCGGAGGGGGTGAGGAGGGCCGCCCAGAAGTTCGGCAAGGGAGCTGATTACTACGCCATCCACGTCAAGGGGATGGAGACCTCAGCCCAGGACCCGCGCGCCCAGCAATCCTACATCCTCGCCCATATCACCAGCACCAGAGGAGCCGACCACCTAAAGGGCTTCCCGTGCATAGACGAGAGCGGCTACGTGGACGCGGCGGTCAAAAGATATGGAGAGCAGTACCTTCCCGAGATAGTCGACGGGACATCAACGAAGTACAAACCCATGGTGGTGAAGGATGGGGAGGAGCTCGGGGTGATAGCTGACAGCGCGATTGTCTGCAAGTTCGGGACTCAGTTTCCACCATGTTATTACTGGCCCGAGCTGGCGAGGGGGATAAATTTGGCCACGGGAATGGAGCTCGATGTCGCTGAGTTGAAGAAGATTGGGGAGAGGGTCTACAACCTGCAGCGATGCTTCAACGAAACGGATCCTCGCCGAGAGCGGGAGCAAGCGGGCGAAGGGCTACTCCGGGGGCCCGCTCCAAGACCCGATGTTGGACAAGTACTATGAGCTGAGGGGATGGGACAAGAAAACAGGCTGGCCGACTCGGGCAAAACTCGAGGAGTTGGAACTCAAGGATGTCGCTGACTCCCTGGAAAAGACGGGCAAGCTTCCCAAACGTCAAAAGTAGAAAGATCGATAGATCATCAGATGAAAGGATGACCGCCCAACGACTTGTGAAAGCGATCTCCAGCGGGCCCACTGCGCTGAAAATTTTGAAGGAAGGTGCTGTCGGAGAAGTCCATAGCGTCTTCGAGCGCGCCTTCAACGTCCTAGTCGAGGGCGAGCTGGTTGGCATCGCGCGCGGGGATGTTCCAAAGGGCCCATTTAACATCATCATCGATTCCAAACCTAACTTCAGCATGAAATCGCTTGTTCACAAGGGCTCGGAGGTCTCGGTGGCTGGGGATTCGCTCATGATTGGGGAAGAGCTCACGATATCCCTAAAAGAAGCCGAGGTCTGGCAGTCTGGGCGAGGGGTCACAAAAGCGCTCGATGTTGAATCGGTCAGGCGAAACCTATCGCTGGTAAGAGAGCTAGCTGGCGGGCGTGAGGATGGTTTGGGCCAACTCGTGCCTCACGTCGAAATCATCGTTTCGGGGGCGCCATTTAGTGATCATCAACTGAACTCGGTTTCGCAAGCAGCGCTACCCCACATCACGGTCCTGGCGAGCGCGGTTAAGTTGAGAGATCTGGGGCTCGTGAAGCAAAGCGCGAAAAATCTGGTTGGGCTCGGCCCTGGACTTTCCCCATCCGCGGACGACATGCTAGCTGGCTTAATGGTCGGGCTTCTGTGGACGGTTCATTCATTCAGGGGAGATGTCGTCCGGGTTGATGAAATCAATAGAACCATCGTTAACCACGTTGTCGAAGATACGACTTTGCTGAGCCAACAGCTCCTGAAACATGCCGCTAGAGGCGATGTCAACGAGGTGATGGTGGGCTTGCTCAGGGCAATTTTGGCCGGTGACGCTGAAAACGTGAAAAATGCGACTGAAAAAGTTTTGACAATTGGTGAGACTTCTGGAGTAGATACCTTAGTTGGAGTTTTACTCGGATCTTTTATTGGGGTGGATTTTCTCACCTTTGGTCACTGAGTCGCTTAGGGCAACACGATGGGAGCGAAGGCGTTCCAGAACATGTGGGAGAGGACCGCAAAGGCCATGCAAAGCCCCGCGAGATTTCCAGCTCGGCGTCCCTCCCCGACCGCCATGAATCGAACCCCCAGAGCGAATACCATCGTTTCGAGCGTGTGTAGGGTCGCGGTCAGAGGCCTGTAGATGCTAGGCTGCGCCAGCCCCTCACCGACGCCGAAGACGAGGCCAGCAAGGAGCCCACAGATGGCCGCCGTACGCCAGGACTTCAGCAATTTCCTGTTCCTGAGCGCGAGCACGTAGACTCCTCCCGCCTTCAGGAACTCCTCGTAGAATGGGGTTGCGGATATCGATATCGCGCGCTTGGACATGACCTCCGAAAGGGACTGGTAAATCCCGCCAGCCGTGGCGAGTGCGAGGAAGCCGAAGGAGATGCCGAGGATGCCAGAAACCAGTTGAATCTTCCTGGACGGGATTCGCTCCCGGAGGATGGAGCGGAAGAACCCGATGGATAAAATGAAAAATATCACCGCCGCGGGCCCCTGTAATTGTGGGTGGAGCTCGCCAATTATCACGGCCAAGATCGCGGGGATGAGCCAGATTAAGGCACGGAAGTTAATTTTTCTCATGGCCCTGATTTTGGCTCTGGGGAGTTAAATGGGTGCGGCCTACTAATTTTCGATTGATGATGGAAAATGGAATGAAAATATCGAAAAAAGGGTTAAATTTACATTGCTCGAACCCCATCCAAGCATTCTGGCATGTGTTTCGACCAATTCCGGCTCTTTCCATCTTTGGAAGTTGCAAAACTCGGCTTATTACGGCAATACATTAAATACATTAAAAAATAAAACCCGGGGCACTAGGTTAATCACTCGGCTAGTGACCAAAAAGCCCTCGCTGAGCGACTGTAAAAAGGGAAATGGGCCAACTATCTTCGCATCTGCATCATAGCTTGGCTCATCTTCTCAGTAGCTTCTACGTCTAATTCTAGATAGGTCTTAAAGCGAACATATGGAATATACTGCTCAATTAAGAGACCGAGGTCAGCCTCACTTCCCTCAAAGATAGCGTGTCCGCGATTGTTGCCTACGCAAAATCCCCAGTCCTTTAGTCCCTTCTTCATGTCATTCTTAACCGATTGAAGCAACTGATTATATAGTTGGCCCCTTTCGGCTGGATTGACAGGCATGCGTGATAGATCGATTTCCCAAAGCATTAGAAACTTGCCCATCTTTTTCACCTCCTTTATCTTTTCCATTTTTGATGCATAAAAAATTTGCTTTTTAGTTATGTATGCATGCTTATTTGAATTATAGTCCTCCTTTCCTTCCTCCGATTGCCCTCTTTTCAGCCCTCGGAAAATGCACGTTTAATAGGGCCGTTAACCGATTACGGCAACAAAAAAAGAAAAATAAAATTTGGTGCTTGCGGCACACCCTTCGGAAATCGGATTTTGGAACGTCTATTTTTTGGCTCCGCCCCATTTGGAGACATAGAGAATGCCGAAAATACACAATACTGTTATGATAACCCCTGAAACTATTGCAGTTATTGCACCTGTAGAGTCTGATATTTGATTAATTTTTAGCCCTGCTAGGTCAAACAATCCCACAATTATATCTCTCCAGATTAGAGCGATGATAAACCCAAAAGCGGCCGCAATCGCTGTGGCTATTGTTGCCTTTACTTCACCCACACCAACCATTTTTTCACCTCCCTTACACTTTTATTATTTCTAAATGCCGCCTTATCTTATTTCGGAGTTAGTCTATCTTCATGAATTTCTCTTTTGGAGTCCCACATATTGGGCATATATCTGGGGCTTCGTTTTCAACTGTGTTACCGCAAACTGGACATACGAAGTAGGCCTTTTCCTCAGGTTTTTTTCCGGCTTCTAACTCCTGAAGGGCACGCCTGTACAGCTCATGATGTATTTTTTCCACTTTTTTTGCATAATCGAAGCTTCGAACGGCTGCCAAATTACCTTCCTCTTTTGCATTTTCTATAAACTCTGGATACATTTTCACATGCTCATAACTTTCACCCTCAGCTGCAGCCCTAAGGTTTTCTAGAGTTGATTTTATTCCCCCCATGACTGCGAGGTGGGAATGAGCGTGAACAGTCTCGGCTGCCGCTGCAGCCCTGAAAAGCCTAGCAATTTGCGTATATCCTTCTCGATCTGCATTTTTCGCAAATGCCAAGTATTTCCTATTCGCCTGAGACTCCCCACTGAAGGCTTCTGCTAAATTTTCTTCTGTTTTTCCCATATATTCACCTTGTATTTTAAAATTTTATTTACTGCAATATAAATACACATTTTTGAGCAACAACTTCAGAAGGTATGCCTTAAAGCCATCCCACTCATTTTTACACTCTTTTTGCCAATCCAAGCGCTCTCCAGAGCTTTGGCACGCGAAACTCGCCTAAAATCCCTTATTTTTACCCAGAAAAATGCACGTTTAAAAGGGTTTTTAAAGGGGGGAAAGAGACCTAAAATATGGTGTGGAGGCTGGGAATGTTTAGGCGAAAGTCATCTAGTTCAAAGCGTGATATTAGAAGCTTGCCAGCCGCGAGGATGACCGAAATCCTTGCTTTGCTAAGAGAAGCTGAAGAAAATGGATCTAACAACGGTAAAAAGCGAACACCTAGATACCTTGAAATGATGTGACGCGCGGTCTTAAAATCGCGGGCCGGCATCAAAAAAGTGGAGGTGGGCGATCCACCGAGACCGTGGAGGAGGCTTGCTGACCGCCGCTCGGCCCGCATTAAAAACTTGGTGATTTGAGACTATAAATTGTATACGTGTTTTTTTCTTAAACAGTTCCTTTTGTTTAACTTATAAACGGCCTTTGCGCGCCGCCTGCCCCTCGGAAAATACGCGTTTAAAAGGGCCTCAAGTCAAAATGGAGGATAGTTTCATAAATCATAAAAAAATGATTCATTAAGCTCTTTAAACGGGAATGAAATATTTCAAACCCACAAAAAGGGGAAATCAGGGGCAAAAAAGTAGTCAAGGCTGGAATCCGTTTGGTAATCCGCAGGGGAGCGGAGGAGGAAGAATGGGAGTTTCCCCTTTCCAACCCTGAGGTAAAAGAGATATATCACCGCAAGTGGATTCACCGAAGTGCCCGAACGCCGAAATCTTAAAGGAGAGCCTTATGACATCATCGGGGAGAAGCATGGAAGGAAAGCTGGAAAAGCGGCGCGCATGTCCGGAATGCGGAAGCGGAAAGCTCGTGCGAGACTATGAGCGGGCCGAGCTGGCTTGCGCCGATTGCGGCTTCATCATCACCGAGAAGATCATGGATATGGGGCCTGAGTGGAGGGCTTTCAACCAAGAGCAGCGTGAGCGCCGAGGTAGAGTTGGAGCTCCCATGACCTACACCATCCACGATAAGGGCCTCTCGACGATGATAGACTGGAGGGACCGGGACAGCCATGGCAAGGGTCTGACGCCCAAGAAGAGG
>Ga0111211_113_pt1 | contig 19373 bp, 20 predicted proteins | sample DeeMarSWOR152_54_FD_80393 | JGI IMG/M metagenome (GOLD analysis project Ga0111211, IMG submission 80393) | Hadesarchaea archaeon DG-33-1 | reverse complement strand
AGGGCCCGCCCGCCTGTTCCACACCAGGGTTGTCTTCAGGTCAATGCTAGGTGTTCCCGCCAATATGCTCCCCGAAGGACCCAATTTTGGCGTGATTCTCAGCAGGCTTGCTCTAGTGTTCCCGCAGCGATGCACCGACGCTCACGAATCGCGCCAGCTCTCGAAGCCGCGGATATTCCTTCATTGCAATTAAATTTAGTCCACTAAGTCTAAAAACTTAACTTATCTTCCATTAACCGCCTTTCAAACATGTAAAACGTTGCCCCACGATAATTGATGAGCTTTCCGCCTCTCAACGGCACGCTCTCCGCAGCGAGTGGCTTTATGAGAAGGTCCGCACCAGCCACCTGCGCAACCTTGAGCAAATATGGTTGAAGTTCTGGCGGCGGGCGCATAGCATATATCAGCGCTGCCCCCTCGTAGATGCGAAAGTTGGGTTTGGTAACATCGTCGCATACGAATTTGATCCGCTCAGGCAGTGTTGGCGGCTTAATAACATCTGTGACTATCACCTCGCACGCCGGCAACAGGTCCTGAAGCTCCATCGCCACCTCAGGCATCTTACCGACTCCGACCTCGACGATCTTGCCAGCCGAAGGGTAATTCTCGGCAATGTAGCCCGCGATCGCCTTGAACTCTCGCACGGGATTCGACCTACCGCAGCAGGTCAAGTTCAAACGCCGCCACTGGATGTTCAAGCTCAAAACCTAAGATGACTTCAGGGTGCAGCTCACCCACCATGCCAAGCCTTCGCCCATCTACAATGAATTCAGCCGCCCTTCCCCCGAGAAAGCTGGGATGATCTATCGGCTTGACCTCCCATACCACGCCCAGCTCGCGCAGCAACGCCTCCGCGATGGCCTTGATGTACGTCAAGTTTCCCTCGTCCCCGATGACCGCAGCAGCTGCTCTTCGCACATTCTTTGCGCCTGTCTCCGCATCCCTGTCGAGCAGCACTATATCCCCAACCTCGAACACACGCTGGGGCAGCGGATGGCGTTTGTTCTCCCTAAGCACGGCCATCAGACAAGGCAATAACCAAGTGCGCAGGATGGTGTACTCCTCCGAGATCGGGTTTGCTATCGTCGCTGCATCGCCGCTCGCCCGCATTAGCTCGAAATTTAAGCTGGAATTTGTGAGTGTGAACGTCATCGCCTCCATGAAGCCCAACCCAGTCAGAACTCGCCTGACCTTATCACTGAGGGCCTCGGTTGGGTGCCTCTCCCCGACGGTTACGACCTTGGGCAGCGTGGGCTTCAGCTTATCGTAGCCATAGCTTATCGCCAGGTCTTCAATCAGGTCAACCTCGTGCATGACATCAGTGCGGTAAGGTGGAACCAAAAGAGTCATTATGTCACCTTTTGTACCCACGACGCCGAAACGCATGCACTTCATCAGCGAAGCTATCTCTTGGGGCTTGAGGTTGAGGCCTAAGGTTTCGTTGGCTGTCCGCATTTTTAGCCTGTGGCGGGAAATTTTGAGCTCCGGCACCCGGACGCTGCGATTTGGATATCCGATGGTAATTGAGCTTAACTTGAACCCTCGCTCGGCAAAGCTGGTCATCAAGATTGTCAGCGCTTGGTTCAACGCAAGCTCGTCAGTCCCGGTGGAATCGATGAACAATCGGCGAGTATCCCCGGTGACGCGGGTGAGTTGACCATTGATGATCGGCGGCATCGAGAGCACTTCTTTCTGAGAATCGATGATCAACGGATATCGGGAAAAATCGTGAAGCAAGTGCGCATACTCAATTCCCTTTGGGTGTTCCCGCAAGATCTGGGCAGGCGTGAGCTCTTGGTCCATGTCGAGCGGGACGAACTTGATGCCCTTGGGAGCGACTGCCGTATAGCGGAACGGTGGACGAACCTTGTCCAAATCGTGAATGCCTATCGCGACCTTACGACGATTTCGCCCCAGCGTTTCATGAAGCTTGTCTTGGATCTGCATAAGTTGTACCACGCCAGCATCGGTCAGCTTGACATTTTCGACAACTCCTCCCACGATATAAGGCCTGACCTTTCTCGTGCTCGCATCTACGTTGACGGTTATGCCGGAATCCTCTACTCTGTAAGAAGGTAGCCCTACCTCTACGCCCAAAAATCCCTTCAGGGCCCGCGCCACTCCCTCAGTGCTGAGCAAGTCGGGACGATTGTGTGCGACCTCAAGCTTTAAATCATCGTCAGTTACCTCGCCGACTTCCGTGCCCAACATTAACAATCGTTCTCGAAGCTTTGGTAAACTGACCTGCCTACGAAGGAGTTTGCAGAGGTCGCGGTAGCTAACAGTTATCGTGGGCATTTTTCACACCATCGCTCTTGTATTCAACCACTCTAGGTCGTCGTTGTAAAGGTCTCGGATGTCCTCGATACCCAACCTTATCATCGCGAGCCTGCCGAAACCGATGCCCCAAGCCAACACCGGATAGCGTATACCCAATGGGCGGAGCAGCTCAGGCCTGAACATGCCGGCACCCAAAACTTCGAGCCATTCACGTTTTTCAGGGAAGTAAGCGTCTGCCTCAACCGATGGTTCTGTATAGGGGAAGTAGCCAGGTCTAAATCTCACCCTTGGCATTCCTATCTTGACTAATATCTGCTTGAGGTAGCCGAGCATGTCGCGCAGAGTCAAACTTGGATCCATGACTATACCCTCCGCCTGGTAGAACTCCGCGAGGTGCTTGTAGTCGATCTTGTCGTGCCGGTAGACACGCTCGATGCAGAAGACCTTTACCGGCGGCTTTGGGTGCGACCCCAAGTGTCGGACCGTGGCGGCGGTTGTTTGGGAGCACATTACGGGGCGCCGGCTGATGTCTAGACTGAATTTATAGCCCCAGCCGCGTGAGCCGGCCACACCCCGTTCATGAGCGGCAACGACGCGGCGGACTAATTCAGGCGAAGGTAGCTTGGCGCGCACGGGACGTGCTAAGGAAAGGCTTGCATGTATCTCACGGGCGGGATGATCCTGAGGTTGAAAGAGAGCGTCGAAGTTCCAGAATTCTGACTCGACTAAGCGACCTTTGACCTCGGCGAAACCCATCTCCAGCAAGATCTCACGTAGCTCATCGATGACTCGCTGCTGCGGGTGGACCTTGCCAGGATAGACAGGAGCGCCCGGGATGGTGACATCGTAGCGCCTGAACTTTACCTCTCGCCAGCGCCCGCTAACCAGTAAATCATGGGTGAGTTGACTTACCTCTTCGACCAACTCAAAGCCGAGAGCAAGCACCTTATTGCCGAGATCCGATAAGGTTAACCTCCGCTGAATCTTTTTCTCGACGCTGACAAGTCCGCGCTCCTTCAAGGTGCCAAGTGCTGCCTTCAAATCATCTGGCAGTTCATCCACGGCGATGCTGCTGACCTCAACAAGCTTTGCTAGAAGCTGCTCGTCCGCAAGCCTTTGCGAAAGGGCCTCCTCACCCTCCTTTGTGATGGTGAGCACCGTCCGACCAGCCCGCCTGATAAAATCCGCCCAGCCCTTACGCCTGAGCCATCCGAGCGAAATTTGGGCCTGTTTGCGGGTCAGCTCGGCACGATCTGCAATTACATCAGCTGCCCCTGACCCATGCTCGGCGAGCACCTCTAACATCCGCTTTTCCGGCAGGCCATCGGTGGCGTAAGCACGACCTTCCGCGGTTATGGTTACGAAAGGTTGTATGGCTCCAGATATGCGAATCAGGTTCTTCTGCGCCAAGCTGAGCGACGCCCGCATGACTGCGGCGTGATCGAGAGCCATTTGTTTTTCTACGTCAGTAACGTCAGCCTCCTTAAACTCCCGCATCGCAAGCAAGACTTTCTTCTCATGAACGCTGAGACCGTCGACTAGCACTTGGATATCCACTTCTGACCCCTAGAAACACAGGGAGGAACCAAGTTATGAGGGTTGCGGAAATGGTATACCTAAAATTGTCATCACTTAAAGTGCTCATACCCGCGGTCAGGTAGTTTTTGTAATATGCCCCGCCTCTGAACATAGACCCCACGACCTCGTGTGACGTGCCCTATTGCGGCAGCAGCAGCCCCAGCCCGTTTAAGCGCAAGCCGCACCTTCTCCCAGCTCCTGCGCTGTACGGTGAAAAGTAGCTCAAAATCCTCGCCTCCGAAAAGCGCGAAGTCCTCGACATCGAACTCGTGCTGGTCTGCGAACCTCTGAACCAGCGGATCTATCGGCACCCTCTCGCGATCGATAATCAATTTGACCTTGCTCATGCGGGACATCTGCCAGAGATTTGCGGCAAGGCCATCGGTTATGTCTATCGCAGCCCTTGCACCATTTTTGGCCATCGTCATACCCTCACGCACGCGTGCGATGGGCTTCAGCTGGGCTTTGATGAGTTTTTCGTAGCCCTTGGACGGGAGTCGCTCAAGTAATATCTTCAAGCCCGCTGATGCAGCACCAAGCCGACCCGTCACTGCAATCACATCTCCAGGCTTGGCTCCGGAGCGCGTCAATAGCTCCCCCTTCGAGGCCAAACCGAAGGCGGAACCGGCTATGGTGATATCATCACTCTCATCTAGGTCTCCCCCAACCACATAAGTTCCATACTTACGGGCAGTCAGATCCATGCTCCTGATTATGCCCCTGACGAAGCCGATGTCTAAGCTCCTAGGCAGTGCAACCGAAAAAATTAGGGCAAGGGGTTCAGCTCCCATGGCGGCTAGATCGCTCAGGTTCACGATGACCGCCTTGTGGCCCATCTGCTCGGCCGTCGCGCCATGAGGAAAATGAGTTCTCGCGACCAGCATGTCCGTCGTGGCGACGAGGTAGCGTCCGTCGACATCTATTGCGGCAGCATCGTCGCCTATACCAACTTTAATCCTCGGCCCGGACTTGCATATCCTCCTCGCGAGTTCGACCAAAGCCCGCTCTCCCGCATCGCTGACTCGCATGATCTCAACCTCACAACAACTGCAAATTGCGCGTGAGTTTATCGACGAACTCATTCGGCGCAGGACCTATCGCCAAGACAGTAGTGGTGCCGGGAGGAAGTTCCGTCAGCCCAGCATCCCGAATAATCTCGTTTGGTATGCCAAGCTCGGAGGCATGAACGCCCAGCTCCCGCAGTTCTTCATCTGGTGCCTTTACTACAACCTTTTTCTGACCTTCAGCTAACCAAGCCTTAAGCCACCCCTTGCGTTCGTTTCTCGCCCTTTCAGCCGCTGCTATAGATCCATGCGCCACCTGCACGGCCAGCTTGCCCGGACTCATTTTAAGGTCCGCCCGAACGACGATGACCTGCTTATACTTAAACACTTCCACCGCCCTCTGGCTTCCGCTCCTCGATTGGTTTGGGCTGCTCCTCAACTGGTTTGGGCTGCTCTTCAGCTGGTTGCGCTGGAGGCTGTGGCGGCGGCGCCGGAGGCCTTGGCTTGTGAATCACCTGCATCACGCGGCGTTTGTAAATACTCACTACCGTAAACCCTCCTCGCAAATATGCCACAACTACACAAAATCCACATACGACCAGAACCGCTCCCGTAAAGGGCGCGAGGCTAAGCAATTTCCACTCGGGGCGGGCTAGCACCACTCCGATGTAAAATAATACCATCACACCTAGCCCTAAGCTCACCGCTACACGCTCCCAAAAATCGAGGCGTCCGGGCTTGGGAAAAAAAATAAGGGTGAGTAAAAAGCCTGGCACAAAGAGCATAAAGAGGCCAAGTATGATGTAGCCGAGCTTCTCGAGCATGAACTCACTCGGTAGCGTTATTTACCTACGACTTAAAAAAACCGTTGCCGGGGTGAACATGAGGGATATCGTAATCGTTGGCGGCGGGCCTGCTGGATGTTTCGCGGGCAAGCTGCTGGCCGAGCGTGGGTTCGATGTCGCAATAATCGAGGAGCATGCCGAGATAGGCCATCCCGTTTGCTGCGCTGGCATCGTCGGAGTTGGCGGGCTCAAGGAGTTGGGGATCAAACCTGGCAAGTGGGTGCTCAACGAACTTAAAGGTGCAATTTTCCATCCTCCATTGGGCAACCCCCTCACGATAACAAGAAACAAGGTTGAGGCGCTGGTCATCGATCGTGCATCCTTCGACAGAAAACTCGCGATATGCGCCGCCAAAGCTGGAGCAACTTTTTTGATGAAAACTAGGTGTACTGACATCAAACTTGGGCACGAGCCGTCGGTGAAAGTTGAAGGAACAAACGGAAAATCAGAAATTCATGGGCGGCTGATCATAGGGGCTGACGGCCCCAACTCACTGGTAGCTCGTAGAGCTGGCCTGCTTAGAGCTGCTCGCCACATCAACTGCGCTCAAGTCGAGATCCTAGCCGATGTAGATTCGAACACTGCTGAACTTTATCTTAGCCGCGCCTTTGCGCCCGGATTTTTCGCATGGATGGTGCCCGCTGGTGATGTGTGCCGAGTTGGCCTCGGTGCCTCCGAAGGTCTGCCAGCACGAAGCCTGCTAAATTTCATCGAAAACCATCCAACCGCGTCCAAAAAAATACGAGGAAAAAATCTCCTCCACCTCACCGCTGGGCTGATACCCGAGCCGCTCACCCGCAAAATTTATTCAAATCATATCATGTTGGTTGGCGATGCGGCTGGCCACGTCAAGCCCCTCACTGGTGGAGGTATCTACCTTGGTCTTTCCTGCGCGAGGCTGGCTGTGGACGTCGCGACGATTGCGCTTGAGGGTGAACCAACTGCCAAAGCTCTGCAAAGCTACGAGATCGCGGTAAGGAAAAAATTTGGTCATGAAATTGAGCTTGGGCTGCGCGCGCGAAATCTATTTAAAAAACTGCCGGACGATACATTGGACTCCATTTTCGAACTTTTTACCAAGCCAAAAGTTCAAGCTCTTATGCTCAGGCACGCCGATTTCGACCACCATGATGCGCTAATCAGAGGTCTTTTGAAGAGTGGGCCGAGCCTGCTGCGCTCCCTCGGACTTCGTAAGTCCCTGAGACACCTAAGATCTTTAACATCTTCGAAATGAGTGGGGCAAGAAAGTGGCGGGGATTCGACCCTTCGACTACTTTTCGACGCAACTTTCGCCACGTCGCTTTTCATCTGGGGCCTTTATCCCGCGGTTCATGCCTCCACGTCCACCACTGGACGCATTAGCCAAGCCCTTCCCAAGTTCACTTGGTTTCTGCGCGGCTCCCCGTCGTCCTTAGACGTCGGTTTAGCCCTTACCGCGGGCTTCCTCCCCGCCAAGTAATTTCTTCATCGATTTTCGTATAAATACATTTTTGCAGCTGGACATACCAATCCCTTAGATTTTAAACTTGAATGAAGACGTATGTTTGAGACGATGCCAGCTAACCTGCCACCTGAGTATTTTAAGGCTGAGGAGAAGTACCTGCGCGCAAGAACAATAGAGGATAAGATCTCGGCCACGCAGGAACTGATACGCTTCGCGCCCAAACACAAGGGGACGGAAAAGCTGCTGAAGACGCTTAAGCGGCGCCTTGCGAAATTAAGACAGGAGCTTCAAAAACAGCGCTCACGGCGGGTAGGCGGGGGCCCAAGCTTTGCCGTCAAAAAGGAGGGTGCGGCTCAGGTCGCGCTCGTCGGCATGCCAAATTCAGGAAAGTCAATGTTGCTCCGCTGGTTGACCGGCGCTAAACCTGGGATCGCGGACTATCCGTTTACCACGCGCGAGCCTGTGCCAGGGATGATGCAGTTTGAGGACATCCAAATCCAGCTCGTCGAAGTGCCTGCGCTGATCGAGGGCTCGAGCCTGGGCCGAGGGTTCGGGGGACAACCGTTAAGCGTGGCGAGGAATGCGGATGCAATAGTGTTAGTGGTCGATGCCTCAGCAAATCCACTCAAACAAGTCGAAACCCTCATCGTGGAGCTCGAAACGGCTGGGATCAGGCTCAACCAAGAGGAGGGGCCAGAGGAAGCGCCCGGCAAAGCTACAGTCTATCGTCAAGCCATCCTCATCGCTACAAAGGGTGATACGCAAGGTGCCGAAGAAAAGTTCAAGGAGCTTAAGCGCACGTTTGGTAACAGATTCTCCATGAAACTTGTGTCCGCGGAGCAAGACGGTGATCAGGCGGAGCTCAAGCAGCTAATATTTGGGAATTTAAAGCTCATTCGAGTCTATACTAAGCGCTCAGATAATAAGCCCTCCAAAAGGCCGCTCGTGCTTCCGAAGGGTGCAGCTGTTTTAGATGTCGCTAAAGCTGTGCATAAGGATCTTGCGCTCGACCTGAAATTTGCCCGAGTATGGGGATCGGCTCGGTTCCCCGGACAGCAGGTACCTCGAAACTACCCGCTCAAGGATAAAGATGTTGTCGAGCTCCACGCTTGATAATCCGTTTTGTCCATCTCGACGTATTTGCTGAACTCCTTAAGCACCTCGAAGGTACTTAGTTACCTTCAAAACATCGCCAGACTTGCCCACGACCGTGATGAGGTCGCCTGCCCAGATCTCGGTTTCACCCCTCGGTGGAATTAACTCATCGCCCCGCGTTATCATCGCGAGCGTTGCACCTTTGGGGAAGCGTAGTTCCTTGATCTTTTTCCCGACAGCCTTCGAGTTCGCTTTGACCGTGACCTCGACGACTTCTCCCTTCCCCCCACCTATACCGAGTAGGCCGGAAACACCTGGCCCGCAGACGGCCTTCTCGAAGAGCATTACAGCCGCGCTGATGATGCCAATAGCGACGTCGACGCCGAGCTCCTCGAACATCTTAGCATGCTTCTCATCGTTCACCCTGGAGATCACGCGGGAGACGCCCATCTTCTTGGCGAGTTCGCACCCCATCAGGTTGACTTCGTCAGCTTGAGTGAGCGCTACCAAAACATCTGCCTTATCAACTCCAGCATCCTTTAGGGTATCTACGTCCGCGCCACTGCCATTGATCACGAGCACATCCAGTTCCGCGGCCAGCTCATGAGCTCGCTTTTCATCCTTTTCCACGACTACGACGTTGTTGCCTCGATCAGCCAGCCTCTTCGCTAACCTTGAGCCGGTCTGTCCTCCACCCACAATTATAACATACATTCAATCGCCTACGGGGTTTTCCTCGCTATTAATATAAACACGTGCCCAAAATGTATGTATTGGAGGCTTAAAAATGCCTATCAGACCAGCCCGCACTTACAGGCACTTCAGTGGCCCCGCATATACGCGTAGGGAATACGTCAAGGGAGTGCCAGGGGTAAGGGTCACCTTCTTCGACATGGGCAACCCCAAGGGCGATTTTCCGGTCGAGATGTCCCTCATTGCTCAGGAGAGAGGGCAAATAAGACATAATGCACTTGAGGCCGCGCGGGTTGCTGCGAACCGCCTGCTCGAAACCCAAGCAGGTAAGGAAAACTACCACTTCAAGCTTCGCGTCTACCCCCACCAGGTGCTCCGAGAGAACCCCATGGCGGTGGGCGCTGGAGCTGACCGCATCTCCGACGGCATGAGCCTTGCATTTGGCAGGCCGATAGGCACGGCGGCTCGTGTGAGCGCCGGCCAAAAGCTTATGACGGTACGGGTGACCAAGGAGTTCGGGTTGACCGCAAAGGAAGCCCTTCGTCGGGCGATGGGGAAGCTATCAATACCTTGCCGCTTAATCATAGAGAAGGGAAAAAATTTATTTCAGTGAGCCCGATATCGCGGCAAGGAGCTCATAGATGATCTTCGCGGCCGCAAAGGCTGTTTTTCCATCGTCGTGGGGCGCAGCGAGTTCAACTACATCGAATCCGCAAATATTTAACTTGCCGAGCTCACGCACGAGCTTAACCACGTCGAGCGTTGACAGACCACCTGGTTCAGGAGTCGCGACACCCGGTGCAAATGCGGGGTCGAGCACATCTAGGTCTATGCTTAAGTAAACGCGCTTATTGCCCACTTTTTTACGAACCTCTGAAGTGACTCGCTGTGGGTCCTCGAGCCCCCGTTCGGTCATGTAAGCTTGGAGCCCTGCCGAGCGGGCGAACTCAGCCTCCTCCTTCGAACATGACCTTATGCCCACTTGGAGGAGGCGATCGGAGGGCAGGCTGTCGAGCACCCTCCGCATGACCGTGGCATGGCAAAGTCTGTCTCCCAGGTATTCCTCGCGCAGGTCGCGGTGGGCATCGAGCTGTACCAGAAATGCATTTTCGAATACCCTTGAGGAGAAATAGGTTAGGGTATGCTCCCCCCCGAGTAAGGCTGGCACCTTGCCCTCGTCGCGAAGCTTCCGCACTGCTCGCTCGATGCGCTCGCCAGTTGCGTTTAGGTCTGTGGACACGAGCACTAGGTCGCCGATGTCAGCTATCCCGAGCTGCTCAAATACATCGAGCTCAGCCGACATCAGGTAGGTCTCGAGGTTCATCGATGCCTCACGGATCCTAGCTGGGGCAAACCTCATACCCGTTCGGTAGGATGAGGTAATGTCAAGGGGCACGCCCATGAACACGACTTGGGCTCGTTTGTATGGCTCATCGAAGCCCCCAAAGCCAGGCCTTATACATGTTAGATGCTCAATAGACAATTTTTCACCATCCAGACAGCGATTTACCTACTTATCAAGGTTGCATTCGTTAATCATTAAAACATGTCGGATTCATCAATAAATAAATCCCCTTTCAGTACAGTACAGGTATAAGCAACGGCTGAAATTGTAAATTTAGTGATGATGATGTCCCCAGATTATCTTTACTCCGAGATCTGCGAACAGCCCGACATCGTTAAATTTCTGGTGAAACGAGCTGATATCTTCGATGACGCTCTTCGAAAGCTGAGCGATCTGCAGTTTGGAAATGTTTTCTTCACAGGCTCTGGAGACTCCTACTGCGCCAGCCTAGCGGCCAGCTATGCGTGCAGAGAATATCTGAGGATCGCGAGCTCTGGCCATGAACCCATGACTTTATCGAGGTACTCGGGCGGCTTCTTCAACGGGAAGTCCCTGCTCGTGGCCATAAGCGTCTCCGGAAAAACTCCGCGGGTGATCGAAGCGGTTAAGGTAGCTAGGAGTAAGGGTGCATTCATCGTCGGGGTAACCGACAACCCTGAAGGTACTCTGGCATCCTTAGCCGACTCTGTAATATTCACCCACACTTCTCCTACCGAGGCCTTGAAGAGCTCATCCTACGCTGGGGGGCTGTCATCCCAATACACTGGTTATCATCACGACGTTCCACAGACGAAGACCTACACGGCCAATCTAGCAGCGCTCTTCACTCTGATGGTTCGTCTGGCGGAGGAAAGGGGGCTGCTGAGCGGTTCTGAATCTAAGAAACAATTGGGGTGGCTTACAAAATCAGCTGATTTCATAAAGGATTTAATTGATCATGACCCAACGGAGGAAATAGCTTCAAAAATCGTTGAATCTAATAATTTCTTCATCGCTGGTTCAGGTCCAAACCGAGCTACTGCTATCTATTTTTCATACAAGTTGGGAGAGTTCGCTCTCCTCGCCTTTCAGAATGACCTGGAAGAGTATTGTCATACGCAGTACTTCATAACCGAGGATGGCGACCCACTGTTTCTCATAGCTCCAAAGGGGCCCAGCCTACAAAGAGCTGCGGAGATCATACCCGTCATGTCTGAAGCGATCAAAGCCAGGACGATTCTAATCACGAACGAAAAACGAGAGCTTGGAGCAGACCATCAGATTTGCGCCCCGTACGAAGGTCCAGAGGTCTTCTCTCCCCTCTCCTTCGCCATCCCGCTCCAATTGCTGACATATAACCTAGCCAAGAGAAGAGGCCTAGACATCAATCGCTTCAGGGGCGGAAGAGGGACCGAGAAATACATATCGGGCTCCTTCAGAACAATACGACAATCGAATATTGTTACTGTTGAGTGAAAAAGTAGTTGAATTGTACAATTTCACGCCTGCTCGGTCCATTTTGAAATAATTCATTTAACGTTTATGCTTGCAAATGTTTTTAAGAAGACATAGGATAATGAAGTGAAATTAGTGGATAAAAATGAAAGATCGCGCATCCGTGTTGCTCGAGGCCCTGCCATACATCCAGCGCTTCCACGGCAATATAATAATCATCAAAATCGGCGGCAGCGTATTGGGGGAGGAGAAGATGCTCGATACTCTCCTCCAGGATGTGGTCCTCCTCAACCTCTTCGGAATGAAGATAGTGGTGGTCCACGGCGGCGGCCCGGAGATAAGCGAGGAAATGCGCAAGCTGAAGATCAAGCCGAAGTTCATCGAGGGGATTCGCTTCACCGATGAGAAGACGATGGAGATCCTGCACGAACAGCTTGCTGGAAAGATCAACAAACAGATAGTACTTGGTATCAATCACCACGGGGGGAAAGCTTTCGGGATCTCTGGAATGGATGGAAACCTCATCCGCGCGCGCAAGCTCATCTACAAGACGACCACAAGTAAGGGGGAAGAAGTTGAGGTCGACCTTGGTCTCGTCGGAGAGGTGGAAAAGATTGACCCGTCCATCATCCATAACTTGATCAGAGGGAGCTGCATTCCAGTGATCACGCCGATCGGTGTGGATGCTGAAGGCCGTAGTTTAAACATAAACGCCGACACCACAGCCGCTGGACTCGCCGGGGCTATGCATGCGAAAAAGCTCATCCTGCTCACAGATGTCGTAGGGGTGATGCGAGACCCAAACGATGAAAAAACCTTAATTTCGGTGCTGACCGTTGACGAAGCCCAGAAGCTTGTACAGGATGGAGTGATCAAAAAGGGTATGATACCCAAAGTCGACGCTTGCCTGAAGGCTATACAAGGCGGCGTCGAGCGGTGCCACATCCTCAAAGGTACCATTCCCCATGCCCTCCTGCTCGAAATCTTGACCGAGAGCGGCATAGGTACAATGCTCGAACGGGGCCAGTGAATGCAACGCATCAAGGAGCTCGATGGACGCCACGTTGCCCAGACCTACCGGCGGCAACCAATCGTCCTCGTCGAAGGCAAGGGAATGTACGTCAAGGATATTCAAGGTCGCAGATATCTCGACTTCGTGGGTGGAATTGCGGTCTGCGCGCTTGGCCACTCCCATCCAGCAGTTACGAAAGCGATCTCCGAGCAGGCCAGGAAGCTCATGCACGTCTCAAATCTATACTACATCCTGCCTCAAGCTGAGCTAGCGGATTTGCTCTCCAAAATTACCCCTCACGGCGTAGACAAATTCTTCTTCTGTAATTCTGGTGCGGAGGCGGTTGAGGGCTCCTTCAAGCTCGCAATCAAACACACGAAGCGCCAGCGGATCATCGCCATGAAAGGCTCATTCCACGGCCGAACGGCGGCCACGGTTGGTGCGACTTGGCACGCTTCCTACCGCGAACCCTTTGCACCCCTCATCCCCAAGGTCTTCGATTTTGTACCATTTAATGATCTCTCCGCCGTGAATCGGGCCATCACGGACAAGACCGCGGCCGTGATCGTCGAACCCATCCAAGGTGAGGGTGGCTTAAACCCGGCATCCGAAGACTTCCTGCCTGGGCTGCGGGAGCTCTGCGATGATCGGGGAGTACTCCTAATCTGCGATGAAATCCAGACTGGCATGGGGCGTACTGGCAAGTGGTTCGCTTGCGAGCACTGGGATATAACACCTGATATCATGACAATGGCGAAGGCCCTTGGGGGCGGCTTTCCAATTGGATGTCTTGGCGCGAAGAGTGAGGTCATGGCCTCATTCTCGCCCGGGAACCACGCCTCAACATTTGGAGGGAACCCACTTGCATGTGCAGCTTCAAAGGCGGTAATCAAAACTATGATGCGACTAAAGCTCCCTCAGCGCGCGACGAGGACGGGTGAATACTTTAAAAAACGTCTGTCTGAACTGGCCGAAAAACATGAATGTGTGCGCGACGTCCGGGGGTTGGGGCTGATGCTCGCGATGGAACTATCGACAAAAAAAATTGCCGACGCTACAGTAGCGAAAGCTAGGGAACGGGGATTTCTGATAAATTGCGTAGCCGATAAAGTTTTGAGGTTTGTGCCCCCTCTGATAGTCGAATGCAAACATATCGATCTCCTGATCAGAACACTCGATGAAATCTTGACGGAGGTGAGGAAATGTTGAAAGGTAAACACTTGCTGTCACCTCAGGACTTGAGCCCCGAGGAAATTGAAGCTGTATTGGACAAAGCGATGGAACTCAAACAAACATTGCAGCGGGGAGAATCCCATGAGGTGCTCCACGGGAAGACCTTGGGCATGATATTCGCGAAACCATCGACGAGAACTCGCGTGAGCTTCGAGGCCGCGATGACCCAGCTCGGCGGGCACGCGATTTACTTGGGCATGAGCGACCTTCAACTCGGAAGAGGAGAAACCATCGCTGATACCGCTCGAACTCTCTCTCGCTACGTTAATACAATCATGGCTAGACTTTTCAAACACGAGGATATCGTAGAACTCGCGCGGAACTCGAGCGTACCTGTCGTCAACGGACTGACGGACCTGTTACATCCGTGCCAGACACTTGCTGACCTACAAACCATTCGGGAGAAAAAAGGCAAGCTCAAGGGCTTGAAGCTGGCATGGATTGGGGACGGCAACAACGTCTGCAACTCGCTGCTTTTGGGCTGCACGCTGGTAGGTATGAATATTTCAGCCGCATGTCCGAAAGGCTATGAACCGAACGCTGAGATCGTGAAGCAAGCGCAGGATAATGCGGCTAAAAGCGGGGCAAAGCTCGAAATAGTTAACGATCCAAGCAAGGCGGTCTCTGGAGCTGATGTCATCTACACGGATGTCTTAGTCTCTATGGGTCAGGATAAGGAGAGGGAGCAACGGATGAAAGACTTCAAGGGTTATCAGGTCAACGCCGAGCTCCTGAAGCATGCGAAGGGGGATGTGATATTCATGCATTGCCTGCCAGCCCATCGTGGAGAAGAGGTCGCAGCTGAAGTTATAGATGGACCACACTCGGTAGTCTTCGATCAGGCGGAGAATAGGCTGCACGCCCAGAAGGCGGTCCTCGCGATGGTGATGTGAGCTTGCCAGCCGTTGGGCCTCTGCCTCGTTTCGCGGAATCTCATGTAAGGAGGGCGCTTGAGCTTATCGCTGAGAGAAAGGGGCTCGGGCGAAAGGAGCTTGCGAAGGAACTCGAGGTCGGAGAGGGCAGCGTGCGCACAATCCTCGACCGCCTGAAAAAGCAGGATTTCGTCATCTCAAGTAGGGGTGGCCACTCGATAACGGCGAAGGGCAGGCGCGAGCTCGGGAAAGCTCTCAAGTTCACGCGAATAGATGCCGGGGATCTGACGGTCGGCGATGTTGATGTCGCAACCATTGTCAGAAAGGCTGCAGCGAAGGTCAAACGAGGCATCGAGCAGCGAGATGATGCCATAAGAGCTGGGGCAGATGGAGCGACGATGCTAATTTTCAAAGGCGGAAAACTTCAGTTTCCGGATGGTGTTCTGAAGATTAGACCAGAAGTGGCCGATGAGTTGGTGAAAATATTCAAACCCCGTGGAGGGGATGTCATTATAATTGGAACTGCGCGGGATATCGTGAAGGCCGAGGCGGGGGCGAAGGCAGCTGCCCGAACACTCCTATGACTAACTAAAAATTAAAGAAAAAGTGGCGACTCTTGTTATTTTCTATCACCATGTTATGTAAAATATTACAGCGTTATCGCCATCGTGCAGCTGACATTCGCTCATGACAACAGGTGGCATTTCTTCATTTACTGTATACATGTAACCCTCATTTGCACCCAGGTTATCTCCTGCAATAGAGCTAACGATTGTCATCCCAAAATCTTCGGAATACTTAGTCTGCACATCGGCCCCCATCTTCAACAGTGCGTCGTAGATGCTCATGCCGTCTCTTACAGTAACTGTCTTTTGAATGGTGCCGCTTTCTTTTGTCTCTACAGTAACATTTACTGATATTTCCCTAGTAGTTGCGTATGCAGTTATCCCTCCTCCGCCCGCATAGTAACCACCAGCAAAGCAAAGGAACCCGACAATAACTACAAACGCTAGAACCTCCATTTTTATTCTTCTTTTCAACTTATCACCCCTTTTCATCTGATGCGCTCCCCAGCTCTAACCCTCCCTCCAACCGGAACCGCTACTTGGGTAGGGACCTTTACTTTTACCATCGTTTTACCTAACCAGACTAGAGGTGGGATAAAGATCAAGGAGCAAAAATGATACAATGTGAAGGGTATCTGAGCGAGAAAAACTGCTGCCAACCCCGTACCGGAAACGAGTGCCCAACCAGATGCTGTGTATATATCAAAAACTAGGATTGCAATCGCCGCCGTGATCGTCGTGCGCCATAGGAGTTTCTTGAATTTATCAAACATAGAGAGTTTATTACGCATCCCCAACAGCCAGCAAATTATGAAACCCGACCAAGTGAAAATGTAAATTTTGCGTAAACCCCAAAAACCGATGTCGATTAGAAACACGCTAACAAGCGCAATTATTCCAAAATATCGAGTCACGCCTCGCCAGAATTTGTTTCCTCCGGTGTAAAGGGAGAATGATCCAATCACCACGAGGGTAACAATTATCAGCTCAAAATTTGGGAACGGCACAAGCCCGCGTAGATAGAGCAATTTGCTTATGGCGATGAACACGATCCCCAAAAGGATGAATAATTTGATCCTCTTGGCCAACACACGCTCAGGATTCTCACCACCGAAGAGTTTAATCGCTATTTTCCTTGACAAACCCCACCTTGACAAATTCCAACCTCATGGATGGATAATCCATCCAACTTATAAAAGTATCGACAGCACAAAGCTTTAAAAATTCAGCCCCCTATCTTAACCCATGCGAGCGTTGATATTAGGTGAGCTGGAGCAATTTGCGAGATATCTGATAGCCGTGACGAAGAACTGTGGGTTTGATTTCCTTCGCTTGGCCCCGGGTAAGCTAGGAGAGATGCCTTCGAAGCTTGAGGAACTACTGAGTTACGATGTTGTGGTGATAAGTGACGCCCCAGCTAAAGAGCTGAGCACGGAAAAAATGGAACTCTTGAAAAAGTACGTGGAGAACGGCAAGGGACTAGGGATGATAGGCGGGTGGTGGTCTTTCACGGGATCCAACGGGAACTGGGGAAAAACGCCCGTTGAAGCGGTGCTGCCGGTGAACTGCTTGCCCCACGACGACAGGGTTAACGACCCAAATGGATTCAAAATAATCAAGCAAAAGGACCACGCTATCCTGAGAGATTTGCCTTGGGAGGATCCCCCAACCGTTTGCGGGTATAATGAGGTCGTGCCGAAGGCTGACGCTGAGATCCTGCTGACCATGAGAAGGATAGAATCCCTCGGCAAGGACCGAGTCGAAGGGGTGAAGCTAGCTGGGGAAGATCATCCATTGCTCGTGGTCGGAAAGCATGGGGAAGGCAGAACTCTAGCTTTCACGACCGATCTCTCGCCTCACTGGGTAGGCGGGATGGTGGATTGGGGCAAGGAAAGAACAGAGGTAGAAGGAACCGAACTGGGTAACCTATACCTCAAATTCGGATGTCAGATCCTGAAGTGGCTTGCGGGAAAAATTTAGGGCGCCGTCACGGCCTTCACTTCGGGCGAAAGACTTAAAATCGGTCAAATTTAGGTAGAATGGCAAAATTGCTGAGGTTGGACAATGGCTGCAAAAATCATAGGATTGGGCGTAAGTTCGATAGATGAATTTGTAATCGTCGAGGAGTTCTGCAAACCTGACGATAAAATTTGGATAAAGAATTTCGCGAGGCAGTGCGGTGGCGTCGTGGCAAATTTCTGCGTAGGGGTGGCGCGAATGGGCGTAAAATCCGGCTTCATGGGCTCAGCTGGTGAAGACCCAAATGGCCACGAGATACTTCAGAACTTCAAAACCCACGACATGGATGTTGAGCATTTCTTTTTGAAAAAGGAAACAAAAACCCCCGTCAACATTATCGTCGTGGACTCTCACGGAAGCCGTCAGATTCTTCAGGACCCATACATGGAAAAAAACGTCCTCAAAGCGGATGAAATAATAACTGAGTATGTTGCCAAAGCCGACATCTTCCACACAGATGCGGTGAACATTGAATCAGCTAGGAAGTGCATGAAAATTGCAAAAGAAGCGGGAAAGAAAGTCTCATTTGATTTAGAGAGGCATGTGGCCGTATACGGCTTAGACGCGATCAAGGACTTGCTCGAGATGACTAACATCCTCCTGCCAAATCGCATGGGGGCTCTCGAGCTCACAAAGGAGACCGACGTCAGGAAAGCGGCAAAAAAGCTCCTCAGCTTCGGCCCTGATATCGTCCTCATAACGATGGGGGAGGATGGATCCATACTCGTGACCGCCAAAGAAGAGCACTGGATACCCATCTACAAGGTCGAGAACGTGGTGGACACGACGGGCGCGGGCGACTCCTTCAACTCGGCTTTCATCAGCTGCATTCACAAGGGAATGGCCCCGATGGAGGCTGCCGACTTCGCCTCGGCGGTTGCTGCCCTTTCTGTAACTAAAGTGGGTGCGCAATCCATGCCCGTATGGAAGGAGGCCAAAGAGTTTATTGCAAGCAAACCCGAGAGGGGATCGGTGGGGTGAAAAAATGGGTTATGGCTATAATGGAAAGATTTTGCGTGTAGATTTGTCTGCCGAAAAGATCTCGGTGGATGAGCCTGATGAGGTCTGTTACAGAAGATATCTTGGGGGGAAAGGCGCTGCGCTCTACTACCTCTTGAAGGAGATGGAGCAGGGCGTGGACCCGCTTGGACCTGACAACCTGCTAATTTTCGCAGCCAGCGTTCTCACGGGAGCCCCCATACAAGGCACCTCCAGGTTCTCCGTCGCCGCTAAGTCGCCTCTGACGGGAACATATGGTGAGGCGGAGGCAGGAGGCCATTGGGGGCCGGAGTTGAAGTTTGCCGGCTATGACGCGGTAGTCATCAAAGGGAAGGCGAAGAAGCCGGTTTATCTGTGGATTCATGACGGTGAGGCGGAGATCCGTGACGCCAGTAAGATATGGGGAGAACCGACCAAGGAGGCGCAGGAGGCCATCCGCAAGGAGCTAGGAGATGAAAAAATAAGGGTAGCTCAAATAGGCCCTGCGGGCGAAAAACTTGTCCGGTTTGCCTGTGTCGTCAACGAATTGCAGGATGTGAACGGGCGCGGTGGCTTGGGCGCGGTCATGGGGTCTAAAAATCTCAAGGCGATAGCAGCGAGGGGTACGAAGAAAATCGACATGAAAGATCCCGAAAAAGTGACCGCCCTCGTAAAGTGGTTCAATGAAAACTTTCCGAAGAATCCTGATGTCCCAGGACTTCGCAACATCGGTACATCTCAGCTGGTCCTTCCGATCAATGCAGGAGGAGGTTTGCCGACTAAGAACTTCCATGAGGGTGCGATCGAAGGCGCCGAGAAGGTAAGCGGAGAGACGATGAAGGAAACCATACATATCGGCCAGAGAGCATGCTTTGCTTGCTCCGTCGCGTGTAAGAGGGTGGTCAAGGTCGATGAGCCTTTCAAGACGGGCCCGGCTTACGGAGGCCCGGAATATGAATCGATTGCCGCTTTGGG
>Ga0111211_147_pt1 | contig 19951 bp, 19 predicted proteins | sample DeeMarSWOR152_54_FD_80393 | JGI IMG/M metagenome (GOLD analysis project Ga0111211, IMG submission 80393) | Hadesarchaea archaeon DG-33-1 | reverse complement strand
AGTACCATGTTGCAGCATTCTCACCCGGTGGTCCTGGGGGCCCTTCAGGTCCTTGGGGGTACCCGGTCGTCACCGTGTAGTCCTGGTTGATCCATACCCAGTAGCCCGCGTTATCCTCGAGGACCTGGTTGGGGAGCTGTAACCCGTACGGTCCACCCGGCGCGTTCCAATAGTAAATGTAGTAGTCCAAGTAGTAGTCCAGACCTGGGAACATATTCTCAGGGGTGTTCTCCTCGACGAAGCTCACGAGGTTCCAGCCGTTCTCCAGGTCTATTGCGAAATTCTCAGAATTGTCCGTGGGCTCGGGAGAGGCTCCCGCGGCCATGGAAATGACCAAGGCGATGATTGCAATTGCAGAAACTGGGATAACTGACATTTTTCCGTTCATTTTTTTCACCTCCATCCTGCATTCCTCCTCGGCAATCCCCCCGTCGTGGGGTTCATCCTCGTCGTCGCTAAAAATGGACCAAAAGTTGACATTGAGGCTAAAATTATCGATGCCGAAAGCAAAGCGCCTTCAAAACTCCCAGTCCTCAATTTTAGCCTCCTTTCCCGTTTTCATTTGGCGGGACGGCATAAAGCCTTTGCGCGCCGCTAGGGAGGCCGTACGATCCCTCAGCTGCAGCGTACTTGCCCAAACTCAGCTCAAATCTTGCTCATATTACGCTTGAATTGGTGCGGCCGGCGAGCATTTGAATTCAATTCAAACTTGTCGGGTCGTAAAATTTAGAATTTACTACAAATTTCATCAAGTGCGCCAGCCATTTTTATTCAATGGTGCGGCCGGCGAGATTCGAACCCGCGCAGCAGAACGGGAATGCGCATGGCTATGGATAAGGCCGACACCCGCGTCAAGGGGGGGTACAATGCCAAGCAATTTTGATGTTGGATTGGTACAACATCGGAAAATCCGTGTAATACCCCGCCATCCGCAATCTTTTGCCCAAATTTTTAATTTTCGTTGTCTTTTGATATGGTATCTGAACCTAATCCGGTGTGAAAACCCGCGGGCCCACCACTAAAAAATCATAAAATGAGCAATTTCTGAGCTCCTTTTAGGCAGAGAAGCCCTCTTTATTCCAACTCCCTTTAGTCTAACCCGCTTCTCTTAGTTTAAATATGGAATATTTAGAGAGGATGGCAAAGCAGTGTTCATGATATAGACAATTTTTACAAAGCTCATCCAACTTCATGCTCTTCCTTTCCAGACATTCCTGAGGTATCATCATCCAATACCCATGCAAAAACCAATTTGTAGTATTATCAAATTTGTGAAACTATCCTCCACATCGGATCAGGAGGAGGCTAAGCCGCGCGCTGCCCTCAAACAGTGGAGTTTCGATCTCACTTTCAGCCTCTTAGCGGCGCGAAAAGGCTGTTTTTCCGCTCGTCAATCGATTGTCAATTATCGGCGAATTCATTCCACATTAAACTAAGAACTCTATAAAATTTTAAATTTGGCTGCAACTAACGTGAAATGGAATAATATGCAAAAAATCAACACAGAATGGCATAAGAAAAATAGAATGCCGAAAAATCCAACAATTGAACAAAGAATCGAATGGCATTTGAAACACCATAAACATTGCAGTTGTAGACCAATTCCAGAAAAATTGTTAAAGGAACTAAAGAAGAGAAATATTGAACCAAAATAACAACAAAGGAAAAATGTGAACATGGCGCAAATTGTTAAAGTTGAGAAATACATCTTGAGAAAAAAAGAGGAGAAGCAAAAATCAATAAAGAGTTTGCAAACCTTGCGCAATATAGGTCTAGTTACAGCAGAGAGACTTTATTCAATCGGGATCAAAACACCGGAACAGATGAAACAATCTAATCCTGAAAAATTATATGAAAAATTGAAAAAGAAAAGTGGTGGGAAATTAGATAAATGCGTTTCATATCAACTTCAAGGAGCAGTTTTAGATATTCCTTGGCCGAATTGTAAAAATCTCACCAAAAGTCGATTAAATCAAAACAAAGCAGGGCACCGCTAAAGATTGAGTTAGCGGGGAATCGGTGAGTTACAAAAAATCATTTTTACCTTAAACTTTTATTCAGGTCTCTAAGCAAATCCTCAATGCTGATGCCATACATTTTGGCAACTTCCCCAATTTTTAGCATGCCCATTTCATACGCAGCCATCGGACAATGCAAACAGGGCAAATTATATTTTGCGAGGATATTCCTTGCTTCAGGAAACTTTAAAATTTGGTCTAAAGTTGTATCCTCCGTAATTCTATTTTGCATTTTTTTACCTTTTTTGTTTTCTCATTTTGTTGATCCACTATTTAATTGCGAGCCCGCCATCCGCGATTACTGTTCCGTTACATAACTAGACCTTTCGGACCTATTAAACGCACATTTTCCGAGGGCTGAAACGGGATTGCCGTCCTGGCGGCGCGCAAAGGGGGGAGAGAAAGGGAGATGTAGGATAGTTTCATAATCGGTAAATATACTAGTTTCGTATCACTAATCGACGGGGATGGAAGTCCTCAGGAAAGGCCAAACCAGAGCCTACGGGCAATGGGGAGCCGCGGAAGAACCTAAGCGAAAAACTGGGGAAGGCCGCGGAAAAGCATCCGGAAGCAGGGTGTGAGGCAATGATTGAGGAAGAAAGATCCCAACGTGAAAAAAACGGCGGGCGACGGAATTGGTCGAGATTCCGAAGTTCGTCGAAGGAGTAGCGGAAGGATCGAAGTCCCCGTTACCTTTGCTTTTGGGTTCTAGCCCACGCGAAAATTTTTTAGAAATTATATAACTTTGAGAATTGAAAGAATCAGGATTCAGAAACTCGGATTGTTTTTAAATTGGGCTACTCGTGAACTAGCTCGTACAGCTCCCTCATATCACGGATTTCGTAGTCCGGTTTCACTTTAGGTGGTGTATCGTCTCTTCTTATCAGGATTGATTTTAGACCGGCATTCTTTGCCCCAATTACATCCTGCTCGCTGTAATTGCCTACATAAAAGCTCTCCATAGGATTTGAATCAATCGAACTCAAAGCGATATGGAAAATCTGGGGGTTTGGTTTTGCGACCCCCACTTCACCCGAGATCACTATAACATCGAAGTACTTGGGGAGACCAAATTTTTCAATCTTCTCCCATTGGCTCAAGCGAGGGCCGTTGGTGACTAGGCCCTTCTTTCCTGGTAAGTTTTGGAGGACTTCCTTGGCATCGGGATAGAAAAAAGTTTTCTCGAGGGACAAACTCTGATACCTCTCCGATAGTTTTTCAGCGAGATCCTTATCTTGTAGAAGCTCCTCGAAGATGGGCCTTTTCGTGTCGATTTTACCCCTTTGGATTAATTTATTAAAAATTTTAAAATATTCACTTCTCTTTATCTCAGGAGCACCGACTTCCTTAGCACACTTATTCAAGATCTCGATTTTCTTCTCGCTCGTGTCGAGTATCGTTCCGTCTAAGTCAAATAGAACTGCCATTTATGTCCCCAAGTGACAGGATTATTGCTTACTACCCCTTTTATTTTTCCCATTTATTCAAAGATTTTCGAGGAATAAGCCGCCTAGGGAATTATCTCCCCGCTGGGTATAAGCCGGAGAACTCCTCGCGCCTAAGGTAACCTACCTTTCTCAGTAATAGACTTATTGATCGTTATCTCCGCAACTCGCTTTCCGCATTCAGCTATCGCGTGCAGGTCTTTGATTATATTCATTAAACACATTACTACTTGAACATTTTTAACCCTGGGGCCCACCTCTTTAGTCAATTCATCCTTACTTTTCTCAAAATGGTAAACGGCATCCATTGTGCTACTGGCCAGCGCCACATCAATCCTGAAAAACGCTTTACATGCATCGGAGAATACCTCATTTGTTAGCTTGCCGAGCTGGATTATCTTTATTAAATCTCCACCACTTGCCTCTTTTTTTCCGAGAGCTAGCACGTTCTTTGCAATATCTAAGGCATAATCTGCTGCTGACATCGTTTTAATTGTTGCTTCTCGGTAGTAAGTTGGATCCCGTTCCGCCTCTAAGCCGATCTTTTTGAGAAGGCTTTTATCGTAGGTTGCGGCCTCGAGTTGTCTCATGGATAGCCAGTAAATCCTTTTGACCTCATTTTCCCGTTTCACTACATCCTCCGCCAAAGGCTGATCTTTCTCCTTCAGCGCTTGCAGAGCATCTTTATTTATTGAGAGAGCTAGTCCACACAATCTCTTTAAAAGTGGCTTAATGGGAAATTTGGAATGGTCTATCAGAGATTGGATCTTGATGTGATCCGAAGCTGCTTCCATGATTCCAAGGCCTAAAAGTCTATCGACTGTATCTTGAATTTCGCTCTTATGAGTTTGACTTATCCCACGTTTGGAAACTATTTCAATCAGATCACAACCCCTAATGTATCCTCCAACTATGAGCCTCCTAAGTAAATGGGGCTTTTTGCAAAGGTCTGCATCTATTGTGGTTTTGGATCCTTCTTGTTCTTTTGTAATCCCAGGGACGAGCCTTAATGATCCATCCTCTTCCTGGGTGATGGTAATTTGATCGCTCGGCTTTAGGTTATTACCTTTGATCCAATTGGGAGGCAATGTGACAGAAAAACTTGCCCTGCCCACGAGTTGCAACTTTCTTAGCTCCATGGGATCCTCTACTTACAATATTTTTTTTTCTTATTACTGAGTAAATTATATAAGTAAAGTATATATATAAACGTTTTGTTATATCGATATGGCAATTCGCCTCTCCTCCAGGGTGTGGCGTGCCGCGCGCCGCCCTCCAAATGTGAGGTTTCGATCTCACTTTCAGCCTCTTGGCGGCGCGTAAAGGTGTTTTTAAGTTTAACAATAGGAACTGTTCAAGAGAAAAACATGTATACAATTTATAGCCTCAAAACGCCAAAACTTTTACTGTAGGTTGGCTTTGCATAAGCCCGTAAGGAGGCTGGGAAATGAAAGCCAAGAAAAAGAAGGCATTAAGTGAGAATTTAGGAGTCCGTGTTTTCGCCAGTCGCGCTTCAGCAAAGACTGCATCAAATAGGCCGAAAGCCTCCACAAGTGCCGAGGAGAAACGCAACCCAGCGAACGCGAAACTCGTTAAAGGGAAGAAAATCAATCTCAAGCGCGAGGAGGAACTGCTGAAAGCAGCAGTTTTTGATGCTATGGGTGATGGTGTAATTTTATTCTCCATGAATGGGAAAATAATCGCCGTTAATCCAGCTCTTGAAAAAATGACCGGGTATGAAGAAAGTGAAATGGTTGGAAAAGATGCCGCTGATTTGGCGCAAAAACTGATTAAATCGGAAGACCTGAAAAAAGCTATGAATGACTTAGGGACCGCTCTAAAGGGAAAAGTTCCCCTTCCCCGAACCCTTACTCTCATCACAAAGGATGGTCGAGAAGTTTCCATAGGAGGTGATGTAATAGTCTCCACCACATATTTTATAAAAGATGAGAAAGGAAAACCCTCCGTTATGATGTTAGTATTCAAGAATATCACCGAGCGGAAGAAAGCGGAGGAAGTCCTTAAACGAAAAACAGAACAACAACAGGCTCTCCTATCGTCAATACCTGCTTTTGTTTACTTAAAAGATGCTGAATCAAAGTACATTGCTGTAAACAGAGCATTTGCAGAAAAGGTGAATGTTCCTATAGATCAGCTTGCTGGTAAAACTGCCTATGACCTTTTCCCTAAAGAGCAAGCCGAACATTTCCATGCTGACGACAAAAGGGTCATGTCATCAGGAAAACCAGTGATGAATATTGAAGAAAAGTTTACAGATGCAGAGGGTAAAACAAAGTGGGCTTCTACTTCAAAAGTCCCTTATTTTGACGAAAAAGGGAAGGTAGTTGGAATGGTGGGCATTAGCTGGGACATCACCGAGCGCAAGCTGGTTGAGGAGGTGCTGCGAGAGAGTGAGAAGAAATATAAATTGTTTCTTGAATCAAGTGCTGATGGAATCCTTATAGCAGACATTAAAACGAGAAAATTCAAATACGTCAATCCAAGTATATGTAGAATGTTTGGGTATAGTAAAGAGGAATTAAAAAGAATCGGCGTAAATGATATCCATCCAAAAGACGAATTAGAGCATGTAATTTCTGAATTTGATGCTCAGGCAAGAGGAGAAAAAACATTAGCACAAAATATTCCGTGTTTAAGAAAAGATGGGACGATATTTTATGCGGACATTAATACAACCAAGGCTTTGATAGATGGAAGAGAATGCAATATAGGTTTCTTTAGAGACATCACAGAACGGAGGAAAGCAGAAGAGGAGAAGACCGCGGCCAACAAGCGGCGGATCGAGGAGTTGGAAAAGCTCTATGATGCTGCAGTTGGTCGTGAGCTGGAGATGATCGAGCTGAAGGAGCGGATAAGGGCATTGGAGTTGAAGCTTAAGGAAATCACAAGAAAGGGGTGATACCAGTATTTTGGGTCACTCGCCCCCATTTCTCTGTTTGGCACGGGTCTATTATTTTTTTAACTAAACATGCTCTCAAGCATAAAGATTTTCAAGAATTTGGTTCATGGTCCTATTAAACGCACATTTCTTATCTTCAGCTCTCAAGCGGCGCGCAAAGGACAAAAAGGGAAAGAGTTGGAGGATAGTTTCACAATCGACTTAAACAGGCCGTCCTCAGGTTTTAAACGCGGGCTGGTTGGCGATCTATGGCACCCCATATTCCGGTGGTCGCCCACTTTCACACGAAGTGTTTTAGCCAGCCCGCAGGTTCTTCGTAATCCAAATTTCAGTTTTTAAACCCTCATTCCCCTCACAATTAATCAACTTTCCGGTTTTCACTTAAGCTTGAGGAGTTTAGCCAGCTTTAGAGAATTCATGTAAATGCACCGTTTTGGGGATATTTTAGGTGATGTTTTTGCCCTTTCTGTAAAATTTACGTTTGCCTCCCGCACCACGGCGGCGGGCACCTGCTCGGCGGCCTCACCCATCACCATTTGCGAGGCAGATGCGAGCTGGTCCGCCACAGCCCTGAAGGTTATCCGAAGCGGCTCGCCGTATAGATCGAGCTGCCCCCGGCAATCCACAACAGGCTCAATTCCTGCCACGCCAACAGCCTGACCGACGGTGCCCAATCGAAGTGGCTGAACATGGCTGTCTGCAATGATAACACCCAAGCGAGCATTCACGCGCTGCTTGAGCGCCTGTAAAATTGCCCTCGCAGCCTGGTTCGGTTTACTCGGCATGAGCACGACTTGTCCTGGAGGCACGTTTGAGGTGTCGATACCAGCGTTTGCGCACAGCCTGCCGCCCTTCAGCGTGAGCACGGCCATTTTGGTCGTACCAAGCACTTGGTCAGCCTCTCGCAACACGAGCTCGATGAATTCTGGTTTGAGGCCAGTGCGTCTTGCGAGCAGCTTTGCACGCTTGGACGGACGAATACTCCCCAATCTTCGAAACCGATCCTGCGCAGTCGAAACTGCACTTGAGGCCACGACGATGACATCACCATCTTTTAAGCCGCCGACTTGTCCTGAGGCTTTTAAGATCATGTCCGATAGGTCATCCCCCGGCTTGATCAACGGCATATTTAGCCCGAGAACTCGCATCCGATCACTTGCTGCGTTTGATCGTTAGGGTTTAACTTTTTGGCCTCCCGGCGCTCCGAACGGCTTCAGCTATGCGAATGGCGTGTAGAGTTTCCCTTGGATCATGGGTCCGGATGATATCTGCGCTGTTGAGCACAGCGATGACGGTTGCTGCGAGCGAGCCCCACAGGCGATCAGTCGGATCTGGTAGGTCGAGCACTTTGCCTATAAATGATTTTCGAGAGACCGCAACGCAGATTGGGCGCTCGAGCACCAAGAGCTTCCTCATATTAGCCAAAATATAGAGGTCCCACTCAACCCCCTTTCCAAACCCTATGCCCGGATCTAGGACGATTTTTTTCAAGTCGATATCGTGGCGCTTGCATATGCGTAGGCTATCTTCTAACGCATGTCTAATTTCATCGATTGTTCGAACATCGCCTGGTTTCTGCCTAGTCGCCATCAGCACGGTCGAGCATCCGAAGTCCGCCAGCACGCGTGCCATCTTATGGTCCGCCTTTAGGCCACTGACATCGTTTATGATGTGTGCACCCGCCTTGAGTGCAGCCTCAGCTATCACGGCGCGCTGGGTATCGATTGAGATCGGTGCATCGAGTTCCTTCCTGATGGCTTTAGCTATTGGTAGCAACCTTCGCCCTTCCAAAGCTGCGGAGATCGGTTTCACCCCCGGCGCAGTTGACATCGCCCCAATGTCTATGATATCAGCACCTTTATCGAGCATGCGCTGTGCCCGCCTTACCGCCTCGGCAGGACTTTTGACGACCGAGCCGGAGTAGAAAGAGTCGGGGCTAGTGTTGAGCACACCTACGATGACGACAGGATTACCTTTACCGATTTGGATACCCGCGATCTCAGCATGGCTCGTAAAATCACCACTCACCTAAAACGGCAATTTGTGCTTTTACATGTGTAGTTGAACATCGCAACCCCTGCATTATAATTTGAAGACATTAAGAAATATTCGGTGCGCAACGCTTAAGCCAAAGCGATTGCAATCACGCCACGAGGTCAACGGATGAAGCAACTTCAGCTCGCCCGCATTCATCGCTCGTCCGGTGCGGAAATGGTTTCATTCGTCGGCTGGGAGATGCCGTTAAAGTATACCAGCATCGCTGAGGAGCACATGGCAGTTCGAGATGCGGTCGGGCTCTTCGACATCAGCCATATGGGAGAGATTTTAGTTCGAGGAGAGGCCGCCGCTGACTTTCTGCAGCGCGTTACAACAAACGACATTTCAAAGCTCGGCTTGCTCGACGCTCATTATTCAACAGTCTTGAACGAGAGGGGCGGGGTTAAGGATGACATCTTCGTTTATCGTTTAGGTGAGCGGGAGTACATGGTAGTGACAAATGCCGTCAACGTCGAGAAGATCTACGGATGGTTCATGCAACAGGCGAGCGGCAAGGTCGATATCGAGGACGTCACCCCTAAGACGGTCATGCTGGCGCTTCAGGGACCAAAGGCGAGGCAAGTGCTCAAGCAGCTCACGGAATTTGAACTCGGAGGCCTCAAACGCTTTAAGGCAGCTTTCATGAAGGTTGCCGATTTGCCGCTGTTCGTCGGTTGCACGGGATACACGGGCGAGGACGGTTTCGAGATTTACCTTATGGGTGAGGCGGCGTCCAATTCAGCGAGGGCGGAAAAGCTTTGGTATGCGCTGATGCGAGTTGGCGAGGAAGTGGGCATCAAACCCTGCGGCATTGGAGCTAGAGACACTACGCGCTTGGAAGCTGGTTATGTATTGTACGGCAATGAACTGACTGAGGAGATAACTCCTTACGAGGCTAAGATCCCATATGCTATCAAGCTTGAGAAGGGTGAGTTTATCGGCCGTGGGGCGTTAATGGAACAGAAGACAACTGGGTTGAAACGCGTTCGCATCGGCTTGCGGATGCTCGAACGCGGCATACCTCGCAAGGACTGTAAAGTGCGCAATGGGATACGCAAGCCGTGAACTAGCGCTGGGGGAAAAGGTGGCTGTCGAAATTCACGGTAAGCCTCGTGTAGCGGAAGTCGTTAGGTGGCCATTTTATGATCAAAACAAATATGGTTTCGCGAGGAAGTAACTTGCTCAAGGTATTCGCACATCTCATGAAGGAGGTCGTGAACCCTGAGTTCTGCCTGGGCTGCGGTGCCTGCACGGCTTCTTGTATACATCGCGTATTAGATATGGCTGATGAACGGCCGAAACTTACGGGGCGCTGCGAGCTATGTTCCGTTTGTTATTATCAATGTCCACAGATCGTGGGTCATGGGGAACTTGAAAGGCACGTCTTCGGACGCAATGCCACAGCCAAGGAAACCATCGGCATCCATCAGCGCGCGGTTTCAGCCCAGACATCAGATGATGAAATTCGTACACGTTGCCAAGATGGCGGTGCCGTCACTTCTCTCCTCGCCTCACTTCTTGAAGCCGATTTCATCGATGGCGCAGTAGTCACGGCTAGCGATGAATGGCGCCCTATATCAAAAGTAGCGACCACCCGAGCTGAATTGCTCGAGTGCGCTGGCTCGAAGTACTCCAGGGGAGGAGTTTTACTTGGACTGCGTGACGCCGTAGAACTTTACTCCTGTGAGCGAGTTGCAATAGTGGGCCTGCCCTGTCAGATCAAGGCTGTGCGGAGGATGCAGGCAAGTGAGCTGGCGGTATATCGTCTCACCGATGCCATCAAACTTTGCATAGGACTTTTCTGTATGGAGTCCTTCCCCTATGAGGGATTTTCCAAGCGCGTAATTGAAGGAAAGCTTAATATCAAGCTAGCTGAGGTCGTGAAGTTCGATATCAAGCGGGGGAGATTCCTCATCTACCGCCGCGGTAAGCCAAAGCGTGAGCTAGCTCTCAATGCCATTGAGAAGGTTGTAGATACCCCTTGTAAACTATGCGATGATTTCGCTGCTGAGCTATCGGATATCTCGGTCGGGGCCGTCGGATCGCCACTTGGCCGCTCAACTGTTTTACTGCGTACGCGAGTTGGGGCTGAGGCGTTCGAGTTCGCGGAGAGGACGAGGACCTTTGACGTGCGCAAGATCGAGACAGTTAAGCCAGGCATAGGACTGGTCGAGCGGCTCTCGGTGTCTAAGAAACGGGCTGCGAAGGAAGAAATAGAACGCATGCGCAGATCAGGTAAGCCTTTCCCACCTAGGCTTCAGGAAGAATCGACACCATAAGATTCTTTAGAGCAGCGCTTTTCTAATTGAGGCTATTGCCTTGGCTGGGTCTGGGCCGATTGGCGACCCTATCACGGTTTGCGTTATGCCGATTTTGCTGAGGCCCTCTACGTGTCGCGCCAGCTCAGCAGGTTTACCACAAATCGAAAAAGCGTCGATCATTCGGCCGGTAACAGCGGCAGCCGCATCTTGGATTTTCCCGACTCGAAGCTTCTCACGGATCCTCTCGACATCTGCGGCAGCGATGCCATGTTTTTCAAGGGCTGAAGGCGGCGCCGAGGAAGCGACAAAAGCCACAACCGTTTTGGCTGCGGCTCGAGCTTTAGCGACATCGTCATGAATGGAAGTTGCCATGTAAGCGACCATGTCGAGCTCCTTAGGTTTTCGGCCCACTGACCTTGCGCCTCTCCGTACATATTCAACGCACTCACGAAGGTCGTCATGATGTGATGCATTGATGAGCACGCCGTCTGCAATCGAGCCAGCCAACTCAAGCATCCGGGTTCCGCGCCCCCCCACGTAAATCGGTACTTTGCTAACGGGCTTGAATCGGAGCCTTGCGCCCCGGCAGGCGAAGGCTTCGCCGGCGAAGTTCACTCGCTTCCCAGCCAGCAACTCGCGCACGATATGTACCGCTTCGCGTACCGCCGTGAGGGGGTGACGAAGTTTGACTCCGACCGTGGAAAGGAATATTGGGTCTCCAGCGGAAATCCCTAGCACCGCGCGGCCTCCCGAGAGTTCGTCTAGCGTCGCAATTGCGGCAGCGCTGACGGCAGGATGGACCATAAATGGATTCGTAACTCCAGGGCCCAATTTTACCCTTTTAGTTACAAGCGCCAGTCGAGCGAGAACCGAATGTACATATCGGTTATGATAATGATCACATATCCAAACATAATCAAAGCCGGCCTCATCAACCTGCTTGGATAGAGCGATCAGAGCGTCGAGCGTTCGGTAAGGTACGAATTCGACGCCAAATTTCACCTAAACCCCCACCATTTTAGTATGGGGTGCTAAAATACCCGACGGTGTTCATTTGCAGGTAATTGCGCTTAAGGGGCTACCGCTGGTAAGACAGGGTGACGACATCGGCGAGATGGTGGTGCACGCAGCCGAAAAACATGGAGTGCACATCAAGAATGGGGATGTTGTAGTTGTGGCGCAAAGCATTTTATCAAAAGCTGAGGGGAACGTTGTCGATCTTCGAGCTGTAAAGCCGGGCCAGCTTGCCCGACGTCTTGCAAAGCGGCTCAGTAAAGATTCCCGAGAAGTGGAGGTCGTTCTAAAGCAGTCAAAGGAGATTGTCAGGCTGGGACATGTGATCATCTCGCGGACCAAACATGGCTTTGTCTGCGCAAACGCTGGCGTCGATCATTCTAACATTGAGCCCGAGCATGTGACGCTTTTACCCGATGATCCTGATGCGAGCGCCGAGCGGATTCGAAGCACCATCAGGCGAGCTATGGGTGCAGATGTCGCAGTTATAGTCAGCGATACTCAGGGCAGACCCTTTAGACTGGGCGTTACAGGCGTGGCGATTGGCATTGCTGGGATGTTGCCTCTGCTCGACCTACGGGGAAGGCGAGATCTCTACGGCAATGAGATGGAAGTTACCATCACCTCACCCGCAGACGCTTTGGCTGCAGCAGCCGTTGCAGTCATGGGAGAGGCTGACGAGGCGACACCGGTTGTGGTGATAAAGGGTGCGGCCTACAAACGAGGTCAAGGCAGCGTGCGCGAACTTTTGATGCCAACCGAGCTAGATTTGTTCAGGTGATTTCTTGATCACGGTGCTCTCCGGTGGCACAGGCACGCCGAAATTATTGCAGGGTTTATCGAGCCTGCTCAGACCGGAGGAGCTCTCGATTATCGTCAACACGGGCGAGGATGTGGAGATTTCGGGCCTGAATGTTTCTCCGGACCTTGACACCGTTATCTATACGCTCGCGGACATCATCAACGAGGAGACTTGGTACGGCATTCGAGGTGATAAATTTTTCTGCCATGAGGGGCTCAAACGCCTCGGCCATGTTGAACTGCTTCGTATAGGTGATCAAGATCGTGCGACGAAGCTCTATCGTACTTTGATGTTAAAGCGTGGCAAGCCACTTTCCGCAATCACGAAGGAGATATGCAAACGGTTTGGCGTCCGCGCGAACGTCATGCCCATGTCGGACGAGCGAGTCCAAACGCTGGTGGACACCGAAGCTGGTGTCATGCAGTTTCATATATTCTGGGTGACTAGGAGGGCTAAGGACAAAGTTCGGGGGGTTAAATTTGAGGGGGCAGGGCGCGCGAAACCAGCGCCAGGAGTGCTCGAAGCGCTTGAGGTGTCTGAAGTAATAATCATCGGGCCAAGTAATCCCGTGACGAGTATAGGTCCGATACTCGCGGTCAAGGAAATTCATGAGGCACTTTCACGTAATCGCGAAAGGGTGGTTGCAATCAGCCCGATCGTAGGCAATGCGCCCGTCAGTGGCCCCGCAGGCGCTCTTATGACGGGGCTCGGTTACGAGGTGAGCCCATTTGGGGTGGCTAGGATATATCGAGGAGTTGTTGGGAAACTTGTCTTAAACAACACGGATAAGCGGCTTGGCTCGGTGGCCGACAAATTCGGTATAAAGACAGTGTTCATGGACACGCTTATGCCAGACCGTATCTCGAGGGTAAGACTTGCGCGTGAGTTGTTGGAAATCTCAGTTCACCTAAAGTAGGAGGGAGTAGATCATTTGTCTTATCATCGAACGTTGATTCGGATTTTCCCATAGGTGTCGGTTATATCCACGTTTGGAAGTAGTCTGAAGAGTCCCTCAAAGAAAGTTCTCACAAATCTCCTTGACTGTGGCACGGTGAGTATCAGGGTGAAGCTATTTTCGGAGTCGACGCTTAGTCTGCACAGGTTCGCTTTCTCAACGTACTCCAAGATCTCCCTCACGCCCTTGAGCCCCTTATCAGCGTACTCGTCCCTGTGCGTTTCCCCTGTTCTATAAACCGCGTCCCAGAATTTCTTAGACCCCTCACCAATTTCCTCGAATAGAGCTTTCCAGAGATCCACATCGCATATCACGTGTTCACCTTTTGCCAGGAAGTCTATGTATGCCATTAGGGTTTGTAGGGGAATTCCTACCCTATAGAACTCGTTGTAAAAATGGATGGCTCTTCGTACCACATCACCTTTTGATGTTTTATGCTTAACTTGCAATCCCTCGATTAGCTTCAGACTCTCCTCATCTAGAGAAACGGTTAGACGCTTCGGAACTCGTCTGGTTGAACTGTTCATTTTCCCCCTTTTTATATTGGGTTTTCATATTAAATATTCCCTTTATTAGGATTTCATCAAAACTCATAAAAACTCATCAAATTTCTCAAATACATTTTAGATTTCTTGCCGAGGGGAGATGGAGGGGGAGCAAGAAAAAAAGACAAAATTGTTCTTATCCTAGAGGAATTAATCCGCGCATATGATCCTTGCATTTCCTGTTCCACACACTTTCTCGAGGTAAAATTTGTATAATCCTCAGAGGTTGGTAAGGACAAGTTGATCAACTAGGAAAACCTCCTTAGTATTTTTATGAAAAAGCTTTTAATATATAAAATTTAAAAAAAGTATATATGCAGAATCGAAAAATAGTGCAGTTAGGCAAATCAACTTTTGTAGTTTCCTTGCCCAAAAAATGGGTTGAACTACATAAATTAAGAGCTGGCGACATGCTCTATGTGAGCATGAGGGGAGATGGATCACTGATGGTTCACCCGGAGATACTGGGTGAAAAAGAAAGGGAGATCACGCTCAAGTTCGAAGAGGAGGAAAAGAGGGAAAGGCTAACTCGCAGGATAATTTCATGTTACCTCAACGGTTACCACAGACTCAACATCGTGTCGAAAAAAGTTTTCACCGTCGAACAGCAGGAGACCATTCGGGAAATTGCAGCGAAGCTCTACCTTAGGATAATGAAGGCGGACTCGCAGGAGTTCGTCATCGAGAGCTTGCTTGACATGTCGAAGATCTCGCTTGACATGGGAGCACGGAGAATGCACACGATAGTTTCGTCCATGTGTTGGGACATGCTCAAAGCTCTCCAGCAGGAGAACCCCAAACTCGCCAAGATAATATCCTCTTTAGACGAAGACGTGGATCGTTTTTCGTTTCTCCTTCTCAGAATGCTTCGAAATGCCGTCCAGGATCCCGTGGTAGCTAGCCACATGAAAATCAGCTTCTTGGACTGTTTGGACTATCAGACCTTGATCCAGCAGATCGAGCGGGTAGCGGATCTGGTGGTGAACATTTCGAATGTTCTCATTAACACCCATCCGGAAAAATTCCACCCACCTATTCTCGAGCGTATCTTGTCTGTCGGCCAGAAGGAATGCAGGTTGTATGAAGATGCAGTTGAGGCCTTCTTCACCAAGAACGTAGAGGAGGCCAACAGGATCATAGATTCAAGGGACCACATTGAGAGGATGAATTTAAAGTTATTGGAAGAAATGGCGAAAAAGGAAAAGCGCCCTTCTGTACTTACCCCCACTTGCTCCATACGCGTGAGCTTTATGCAGATATATTTCTGCGGAGCTGAGGTGGCAAAGACCATCATAAATCAGGTGATTGGCCGCCCCTAATTTTTCATGAGATATTTAGGGTATATATATTCAATATATATATCCTTAATAAAATTATATACTATAAGGAAAAAGTATATAAAATATTATTTGCAAGATACGTATGAAGTGAAAAACGTGAAAACACTTGAACTTGAACCCCTAAAAAAGAAATGCACTATCGTAATCGTCGAGAAGGAATACGATGAGCCATTTTGGGAATACGATAGCATCCTTCTTTTCTCCCGCATTGGCTCTCCCCTTGAGGTGATCATGAGACCCACTCTCGCCTTCAAGGAATTTCTCTGGGAGCTGATAACTAAGCACAGACCCGATTTCGTGACTGAGGAGCTCGTAATACAAGGAAAGAAAGAGTTCTACGAAGATAACCCCATAGCGGAGATATGCCGGGAGCGGAACGTGCCGCTCTACAAGGCGGACATGGATGAGAACGCGAAGGCGTACTTGGCGGCCTCCTTGGACGAGAGGAAACGGAAAAGGGACGAGGTAATCAAGACTCTCGCGAGGTTGTCTAGGAAGAAGTCCAAGCGGATCGAGGAAATCGAGTACCTGACGGCATATGGCCAGTACCTGCAGTATGAGTTGGAAGAGGAAATAAAGAAGATAGACTTTGAGGTTCGGGAGGCTTGGGTCGCGATGGGGATTCTAAAACGGGCGAAGAAAACGAAGAAAGAGAAGGTGATGGGGATTCACTTGAGTAGTCCAAGGCACACGGAGGGAGTCACGAAGTTGCTGGGGTCAATGGGTGTAGAGGTCATTCCCGTCAAATTCGAGAAAAGGGCGATCCCGACTCCAGAGATGAAGTTTTTTCCAGTAAAAGTGGGCAAAAGTGGGCGCGCTCCCGAACTCGAAGTGGTTCCAGTAGTCAAAGCCCAGGCTAAGGAGTTGCCTTCCATCCTATTCTTCTTAGATACCGAGAAGCACGTGAGCTCCTTTGACATCTCGATGGCATATGACACGGGTTTTGACATAGTCGTCCCTTACGGGGGGGTTGGACCGGAGGAGGCTAGGACGATAATCCAGGATGCCATTTTCTCACGCGAGCCAAAAGGGCTAAAGCGTTCTTGTTTTCTGATAGGTGGAAAGACCCTAAAGGAGACCGAAGAGATCCTGGCGGTTGCCAAGCAAACTATGTTCCCGCCGTTCAAGACCTCGGTTATAATTGACCCTCACGGAGCATACACCACGGCAGCCGCGATCGCGGCCAAGGTGGAACAGGGAGTAAAACGAATTGGGATGGAAGAACATGGACTGAAGGCAGTTGTCCTCGCTGGGACAGGGCCTGTGGGAATGGCAACCTCAGCATTGCTCGCCAAGCTGGGATATGAGGTCCATCTGACCTCCAGATCTGAGGAGAAGGCAAAGAAGAGTGCTGATGAGGTTCTTGAGAGGTGGAAGGTCAAAGTCGAAGGCGTCAAAGTCTCTAACCAGCAGGAAGCCTTGGAGGTGCTGAAGGATGCATCAGTGGTCGTGGCAACTGGGGCGTTGGGTACTGAGCTAGTCTCAAAAGAAACTCTGGAGGAGCTTAATGGTAAGAAGCTAATGGTTGACGTCAATGCGGTTCCGCCACCGGGCATCGCGGGTATGATGCCTAACCACGATATGGAAGAGCTCTTCGATGAGATATACGGTATAGGAGCTCTGGTGGTTGGTGAGTTCAAGAACCGCGTCGAGAAGGAAACAATGATTGCAGCAAGAAGTGCTGGAGAGGGGATCTTTGACCTCGAGCACACTTTCTGGAAGGCTAGAGAGTTGCTCACGAGAGAAGAAAGAAAAATAAAGCTGGCGCCCATCAGGGTTGCGGCATCCTGATCAGATGGGTTCAAGGCTTAAGAAGCATAGGGGGGCAATGAATGGTAACTGCCTATAGCTTGATATCTACTGAGCCAAATAGGACCGCTGAGGTCTTCCAAAGGGTAAGAGTGTTAGAGGGTGTCAAGGAAGTGGAATGCGTGGCCGGCCCCTATGATATTATTGCCCGTATCGAGGTCGATTCCTCCGATAAGCTTACCAAGGTGATTTTCGGTAACATCCGAAGCATAGCTGGTATTACGAGCACTGTCGGACTGATTATGATTGAATTATAATTGGTGCCATTGGCAAGCGGATTACCTGAGTTCGCTAATATCCCAGTTGATCAAGATGGAATTTGGGTTTTTCATATTTCCTTTCTTAGGATTTCATCAAAAACCATAAAAATTCATCAAATTTCTCAAATACATTTTTAGATTTTTTAGCCGATCTAAAATTGGGTGAAGGTATGAAAGCCAAGCTCCTGAAAAGTCATGAAGATGCTCGCGCAGGGTCGAGTCTCGTCTGTTCTGATTGTGGAAATGGGCTGTTGATGGAAGATAATGGGAAAAAATGGAATAAATGCGAATTCTGTGGCGATCCAATATGTATCGATTGTAGTCATTATGTAGGGGCTGAGATTAAGAATTTATGGAAGGATTTTATCAGCATCCGCAGGGTTTGCAGGCGATGTGTGATAAAATTTTGATTTTTCTTGACTGGTGAGGAACGGATCGAATGACGGTGAGTAAAAAGAAGCTTTTGGCCAAGGCGAATATGCCGAGAAAGTTAGCATTAGAGTATCATCCTTTCTACAGGGGGAAACTCGAGGTGATGCCCAAAGTCCCAGTCCGGACCTCCAAAGACTTCGCCATATGGTATACGCCGGGGGTCGCTGCGCCTTGCGAGGAATTACATAAAGACGCTAGTGCGGTCTTCGATTATACGGGCAGGTGGAATTACGTCGCGGTGGTCAGCGACGGGACGAGAGTTCTAGGTCTAGGCGATATAGGGCCAGAGGCCGGGCTGCCCGTGATGGAGGGTAAGGCGCTGCTCTTTAAGTATCTCGGTGGAGTGGACGCGTTCCCGATGTGTTTGGATGTAAAAGACCCAGATGAGTTAATAGCGGCGGTGAAGTGGATCTCCCCTACCTTCGGCGGGGTGAACCTCGAAGACATATCCAGCCCGAAATGCTTCCACATACTTGAGAGGTTGAGGGAAGAGCTGAGCATCCCGGTGTGGCACGACGACCAACAGGGGACCGCGCTGGTCACGCTGGCTGGCCTCACGAACGCCTTAAAGATAGTCGGTAAGAAGCTAGATGAAATCAAAATCGCAATGATAGGATCTGGGGCCGCGAATATCAGCGTTTACAGGTACCTAAAGGTTGCGGGGGCAAATCCAGGTAATGTGACAATGACAGATGTCAAAGGAATGCTAACTCCGGAGAGGGCAAACGAAGATTTCTTCAAGCAGGTGGCAAAAGCGTTCGGGTTCAACCCGTGCGAGGAGACAAACGCTGATGGGAGAACAGGCGGAATACCAGAGGCGATGAAAGATGCGGACGTATGTATAGCATACTCGACGCCTGGCCCGGGAGTAATAAAAAAGGAATGGGTCAAAAGCATGGCCGACAATGCTGTAATCTTCGCCTGCGCGAACCCAATACCTGAAATATGGCCGTGGGAAGCGGAGGAGGCTGGAGCTAAAATCGTGGCGACTGGCCGCTCGGACTTTCCAAATCAGATGAATAATTCGCTTGGGTTCCCAGCAGTGCTCAGGGGCGCCCTTGACGTTGCAGCGAAGTCTATAACCGATGAGATGTGTACTGCCGCAGCGTACGCGGTGGCCGAATATGCCGAGGAGAAGGGAATACACGAAAAGTACATGGTGCCGACGATGGAGGAGACGGAGATGTATATCAAAGAGGCCGTAGCCGTCGGAACCAAGGCGATGGAACAAGGTGTAGCTAGGAATAAGCTGAGCAGGCAAGAGCTGGGGGAGCGAGCTTCTTCAATCATAAAAAGGGCCCAAGAGGCCACGAAGCTCCTGATGAGCAAGAAGATAATTTTGTCCCCTCCGGAGTAGCTGAAATAGAAATCCTAACTCCAGGAGAATAGTTGATGAATCACACCGTGCGAGGGATAATGCCCCTCTTTTTTTAGTCACCTTACCCTTTTCTTAGGATTTCATCAAAACTCATAAAAATTCATCAAATTTCTCAAATACATTTTTGGATTTTTCAGCCGATCTAAGATTAGGTGAAGGTATGGAAGCCAAGCTCCTAAAAAATCATGAAGATGCTTGCGCAGGGTCAAGTCTCGTCTGTTCTGATTGTGGAAAGGGGCTGTTGATGGAAGCTAATGGGAAAAAATGGAATAAATGCGAATTTTGTGGCGATCCGGTATGTATTAACTGTAATCATTATGTAGGGACCATGACTCGGGATTTATGGAAGGATTTTATCAACATCCGCAGGGTTTGCAGGAGATGTGTGATAAAATTTTGATTCTTCTTGGCTGGTTTATGGAAGCATTTATTAAGGAAACGGATGCTTAATGGCAAGAAAAAATTTAGGTATTGCAATTCCGAAAATCGCCCTTTTAAAGGGCGGTCCTATTGGAGATTCCGAAGTAGAAGTGATTGAGAAAAAAGCCAAGGGCAACATGGGGGATTACGAGGAGGCCTACGGAGATTTCAAGTGGTCGGATGTCGAGAAGGAATTCGACTGGTACCGCACGGGAAAGGTAAACATTGCCCATGAAGCGATTGACAGACATGCCGAGGGTTGGCGTAAAAACAATGTCGCGCTTTACTGGGAGGGTGCAAATGGTCAGAGCGAGA
>Ga0111211_111_pt1 | contig 20263 bp, 22 predicted proteins | sample DeeMarSWOR152_54_FD_80393 | JGI IMG/M metagenome (GOLD analysis project Ga0111211, IMG submission 80393) | Hadesarchaea archaeon DG-33-1 | reverse complement strand
TCGGGCGGAGCTATCGATTCATCGCCCGAGAGTTGCTCATACACCTGCGCCCGACCAGCCCGATAGATTATGTCTCTCGATTCGGGAGCGAGCTGGGGCTGAGCGGCGAGACCCAATCGAAGGCCATCGAGCTGCTCAAGGAGGCGGGCAAGAAGGGCCTGACCTCTGGGCGGGGGCCAACAGGCGTCGCCGCGGCTGCTATTTACATCGCGAGCGTGCTCCAGGGAGAGCGGCGAACGCAGCGGGATGTTGCAGACGTGGCAAGGGTGACTGAGGTAACCGTGAGGAACCGCTACAAGGAGCTCTGCGAGAAGCTTGGACTTGATGTTGAGCTGTGAGATTTTTTTCTTTTAGTAAAGCACGGCAAACGGGGTCATGCTTGGCTCTGGGTCCCTGCGGAAGGCAAAATAAGTCCGCCGCAAAATGTTAATCGAACCCCATGCGCGGAACCTATGCCCTGCTAGTGCATGTGCCCTACGACCTCGCAGCCGGCGTGGGCGAACTTGGCACCCTGAGCTTCAAGGCCGGCTACTACACATACATCGGCTCAGCCCTGGGAGGCCTCGAGGCGCGCGTCAAGCGTCACCTGCGGGAGGAGAAGAAGCTCCACTGGCACGTCGACTACCTCCTAGCCCGGGCCCGCGCGGTCGACATGGTGCTGGCGCGAACTCGAACGAAGAAGGAGTGCGCGGTCGCCAAAGAGCTCGACAAACATTTCGCATCCGTTCGAGGATTCGGGTCGAGTGATTGCGGGTGCGAGAGCCATCTCTTCTACAGCCCCGATTTCCACGAGCTCTTGAGGCGGGTGCTCCTCAGCTTTAGGGCCTGCGGCTTGAAGCCGGTTAAAGGTGGTGGAGTTGGGCAAACGACGGACTAGCGAGCGTAAGCGGGAGCATTTTTATCGAATGGCGAAGCGCGCTGGCTACAGAAGCAGGGCCGCTTTCAAGCTCAAGCAGCTGGACGGACGTTACGGGCTGCTGCGTCGCGGGGATGTCGTCGTCGACCTGGGCGCCGCCCCGGGAGGATGGCTCCAGGTGGCTCGAGAGCGGGTGGGCGATGAGGGCTTCGTGCTCGGGGTCGACCTCCAGCCGATCGCAAAGCTTCCATTCGACAACGTCGTCACGCTCACAGCTGACATCACCGATGAGGCCACGCTCGAGATGATCCGAAATAAGCTGCCCATGGCTGCGGACATCATGCTCTCCGACGCCTCCCCGAAAATCTCTGGCGTCTGGGATGTAGATCATGCTCGTTCAATTGAACTGGGTCGAGCGGCGCTGGTGATCGCGGGTGAGGTTTTAGCTCCCGGCGGACGGCTCCTCGTCAAGGTGTTTCAGGGAGAGGTGTTCGACGATTTCGTGAGCGATGTGCGCGGAAAATTTAGCTTCGTGAAGGTCTCAAAGCCCATCGCTTCCCGCAAGGGGAGCGCCGAGGCTTACGTCATCGCAAAGGGCTTCATCTAAAGCTGACCGAAAATTACTTGAGCGCGCAGATTATCTCATCGAGGGGGGCATCAGTTCGCAGACCCACGCCTGAAAAATGTGTTCTAGACGCGAAGTAGCCCCGCTTTCGGAGTCTGGCAATAATTTCTGCAAGCTTTGGCGGCGATACCTTTGCTCGTCCAGCGACCTCATTGACATCGTAAAACGTCGGAGGCCCATCCGCTTCATCGACGCAGCGGCTCAGGAGCAAAAAGGCCCGCTGGCTGAGCTTGAAGTTTCGGCGAACCAAATCGCTCATGACCCGCTGGACGAAGACCTTGTTCACGAGCGGACCGAGCCAAAGGGGGCCCGCATGTCTCAGCTTCCCCACGCACTCGCATTTGCTGGGCAACTCCGCGGCGATGCCTGAGGAGGTCACCCGACGACCGCACGAATTGCAATGAGAGACATAGCCCTGCTGCGCGAGGACTTCATCCGTCCGTCCGGCCCCTCTCTGCGCCCGTAAGTAGGCCCTGAAATAGTGCCTCGTCGCGTGCGCGAGCACGGGGGCAAGCGCGAACTCGTGCCTGCCCGCCACTCGCTGGCAGAAACCTATAAGGATTCGGATGCCGAGCTCGTGGAAGTACTCCGTCCGAAGGGGCTTGGCACCGTACCTTCGGACGCATGCATTTGGGTGGGCGCCCGAGAGCGGGGCGGTGTCGGTGGCGGTAAGCATGAGCATACCATCTCGGGCCAGCGCTGCACATGCGGCATCCACAAAGGGGGCTGGGGAGCCAAAAGGGTCGATGTCAACCACGTGAAACTTGGGTCTGTACCCCCAGAGCAGCACGTTGGCATCCTCGTTCAGCACCTCGACGGACGAGGACAATCCATTGAACTCGACGTTGCGTTGAATCAGCTCCGCGGCACCCTGTGAGCGATCATTTACGACCACCTTGGTGATGCCCCTGACCTCCTTAGCGTAGCGCAGCCCTCGAGCCCCGACCCCCGCGAGAGGGTCGCAGACGCGGATGCCGCCAAGTTCTTCGGATAAAACCTGAAGTACTGAGACTGAGATGTCGCGGGAAAGCTCCATGAGAGGGTTGTAGAACACCTTCGTCAGGGATGGGGCGTAGTCGCCAGCTGGTGTCCGAAATCGTTCGAGTTCTGGCACCTCTAACTTAGTGGCGCCTTCGGTTATGACTTGGGTTACCATCCTTTCCCAATCAAGTTGTATCTGGACTAGCATCTAAATTACTTCTTGTTGGCTCACAGGCCCCTGCAACATCATCCTAAATATCAGAGCAGGGGGGATTAGAGTCGGAAAAAACCCAACTTAAAATTTAAGTTTTTTATAATTTTCCCACTTTTGACCTTGAAAATATACTATCTAGGGGTTCTGGATACCTCTTTTCGCCAATCCGAGCCATAATAAGCTTGGGAACACGCTAACCTCCCCTTAAATCCCTCATTTTTCTGTCAACGCTTTTCTTAAAAGGGTTGTTTTCACCATTCGGAAAATGCGCGTTCAAAAGGGCCATAGGACTAAAGATTAAGCATAAAAAGGTTGAGGTAAAAAAAGGGTTAGGAGTTTTTTGCGTCAAGCTCCCTTACCTCTTTCGTGGCTTTAATCTGGCTGGAACAGGGAGTCCGGAAGACTGGGATTCACTTGAATTTCGTAGATTCTCACCGATGCCCCTGTAGTTGGATCAGTATAGGTCCAATCTCCCCCAGTCCATCCTGATAATTGAGTCGTGTACCCACTGAGCGCTTCCTGATATGCAGAGTAGGATTGGTCAAAGAACCCTGAAATATCTTGCCAACCAGTGGTAGACGACCACATCCAATATTTGTTTTCCCCCGCATCTAAGATAGTCTTGACTTCTTCACCCTCAAAAGTTCCCTCATATCTGAACTTAACGTTTGGGCTACCAATATTTTTCGCCTTGAAATACAAAGTTTCTGTGTCGCCTTCCACTGTCACATCCACTGTGAAGCTCAAGCTCGTCGCATCTCCGACGCCCCCGCCACCTCCATTGCCTCCGCCATTGCCGCCACCGTTACCATTACCTTCACCGCCGCTCATGGCCAAGTAGGCGCCACCCACCGCGACGGCTGCGATGACGATTATTACCACGACAACTAATGGAGCTATCCCTTTTTCTTTCACAACCTCCCCTCCGATACAGGTTACGTTCCACCCTCTCTATAAACCTATGGAATAAAATTGCCGAAAATGACGATTAATCAAAAATTATGTTGGATAAATCAGAAAAAGTGCAAATCTTCGAATATAAATCTTCCCCGATGTTTGATCATGATACCTCAACCTTGCTGCCTATCGCCCAGCCGGGAAGCCCAACGCGGAATCGGACACGATAGCCGCGGCTGCCATGGGTGGAGACGACCTTGCCTAAAACTCGGGTGCCAGAATGCGGATTGTGCCAGATAACTTTCCTGCCCACTGGAGATCCCTTCACCTCGCCCAGCGGTCGAATCACAACCTCGCGCCCGTAGTGCGTTTGAAGCCCGCCTCGAAAATTGATAATCACCGCTCTCACGACAACACCTCCTTCACCAGCTCTACAAGTTGAGTCGATAACCTTTCGCGCGAGCTCGGGGTGACCTCGAACAACCTGATGTCCGCACGTCGTTTGACCTCGCCGATAAAACCCATTGTCGTACGCTGGTGGATCACTGCCAGCAGAGGTTTCGACGAGTCTAGCGCTGCCAGCACAGCGCGCCTGAATCCATCGCTATGGATTTCCATCGGGGCAATCTCATCGATAACAGTAAAATCCGCCTCCCGAAGCGCCCGGCCGATAGCTAGCTCGCTAATGGCATCGACGTTCTCGACATTGACGCGATATTTGCTCACTTGAGGGCCAACGGGCTGATTGACGTGCGCCAAGGTGCGCTCCTCACCAGTCATCAGGTCAATCATCTTAAATCCCAACCGTGCCCCCCGCTCGCGGATCTCGGGGCAGTACACGCCTCCGGGCTTAAACCCTCGTCCACGCAGGAGCTCGACCGCGCCCTCGATGACCGAGGTCTTACCGCTTCCCGGGCGTCCGGTGATTAGGAAGTTGTTAGGCATATGCTCCCCAATCTAAGAAGCCCGGACCAAGATAAAAATCAATGATGAGATCGATGACCCAGCTCGGTGATGCCCTCTCTAGTAGTACGATTGGTAGGCCTGATATTGCCATGCGTTGCTCGAAACTATAGGCGGCAGCAGGATGAGATCCTTGCCCAAATTGGTATATTGCTCGTACTGCGTTATCAAGATGCCTAGTTCCTCGGGAACCGCAACCACGTACATCACGGAGATTTCGAACCTCCCGAGGTCTGCGCTCCGAACGCGCTCCATGATATCAGTGGCGTAGCTCTGCCAGTCCACAGCTGCCGCTTCTGCAGAGCCAGCCGCCAACGCTTTGAGGGTCTCCCAAACATCGACGGAATAACTCGCGGCATAACTCTCCGCGGGGGTATCGTAGCTATAAAACCAGCTGACGGTGGAGAGGTCTTCTGTGGAGTAGATCGTATCCAAAATCACAGCTGGGCCGAACAGAAAACTTGAGTTCTCGGTCCCGATATCGTACACGAAGATGTCCGCGACCATCCCGGGCCTTAGGTCCGGGGCCCGACTGAAGGTATCAGCTATCGGCACCGCGACCAGTTTGGGGTTGTCAAAATCAAAGCCGCGCAATGTGGACCAGCTCGAGCCGTCGACGAGCGCGAGCGCATTTTCCTTGGGCATGATCAGAGAATAGGCTGCGGTGCGCTGCAGCACTTGATTGAACTCATTCACTTTGTTTTCAATGCTGGTCCGGAAGTACGTCCGCCATGTCGAGGTAGCCTGGCTGTCTACTGCTCCAGAGTCTTCGAAGCTCTCTAGATCGGCTAGAGTCGTCTTTTTGTTTATGTCGCTTTTGAGGCTTTCTCGGAGGTTGTAGAGCGCTTCGACATCGCTCGCGGAATGATAGGTTCCAGCAACTACTGCATCAACTCTATCGAGAAGCTCCTTGCGCTTCGACTCGCGCGGAGCTATGGACGACATCTCCCCAAGTATCGAGTTTATCTCGCTCTTCGACTTCGCGGCTATCACGCTGGACCTGAGGCTAGAGGCCTCGACCTGCGCTTTAGAGGTCCCGATAGTGCCTAACGTTTGATCTATCTCGCTCAGGGCTGCAGTCCTAGTTCGGTCGAGATCCTCTCGAGCTGGCTTGACGAACCCAAAGTAATAGATACCAAAGATTACCAAACCTATGATTAAAAACACCACCAGAGCACCAACGGCGACTCTAACATCGACGCCTGAATCTGAGATAATTATCACCCTCTCGTGACCCAAACTTTATGAGAGGATTCATAAATAGATAACGTTGCTGGGTCAGTGGTGGATAAACAGTCACTGCGCGATCGCGTATGGCAGGAACTCGAGCATCGAGGCGTGGTGACTTTTCCAAGGCCCGCACGGGGAAGGATCCCAAATTTTGTGGGGAGCGATCTCGCGGCAGCCCACCTTCGTTCCCTACCTGCATACAGCTCGGCTAAAATCATTATGATAAATCCAGATGCCGCGCAGCTGCCCGTGCGAGAGTTCGCGCTCCGCGACGGCAAACAATTGCTGATGGCAACGCCCAGGCTACGGAGAGGGTTCATCCAGCTAGACCCTAAGTCAATTCATAACCCTCGCAAGGCCGCCTCCATTAAGGGCGCGTTTTATTATGGGCAGCAAGTTGACCTGAAAAATCTGAAAGTTGACCTCATCGTGGAAGGGTCGGTTGCCGTCGATTTAAGAGGGGGAAGAATTGGAAAGGGCTCAGGCTGGGGGGACCTTGAATATGCAATTTTGAGGGAATACGAGGCTGCAGATGAAAACACACCAATTGCAACGACGGTGCACGATCTCCAAATGGTGCCTCCGATTCTAATGACCCCGCACGACGTACCTGTCGATATCATCGCCACCCCCACACAGCTGATCTTCACCAAATCAAATCATCCCCGCCCGAGTGGCATCAAGTGGGAAGAATTAGAAAACTCCAAAATCAGAGAAGTTTCCATCCTTCAAGAACTTAAAAAGGGGAAGGGCGCATAGGCTTGCGATGCCATCCGGCGGCGGAGGCGGACTAAAAGAGCTTGGGTAGAGACATTTTTCAAACAGGCCACGCCCGAAGTAATATTTTTATACCCTTAAATCCCCCGAAGTAATCTATAGAATTTGATTGATTAGTAGTAAGATGGAGGGATTATAATGGCAAGTCAGCTAGGTGGACAACCGATTTTGATCCTGCGGGAAAATGCCAGCAGGCACATCGGTAGAGATGCCCAACGGATGAACATCATGGCGGCTCGTGCAATCGCGGAAGCCATACGCACGACATTAGGTCCGCGGGGCATGGACAAGATGTTGGTTGATAATCTAGGCGACGTCATCATAACCAATGATGGCGTTACAATTTTGGATGAGATGGATGTCGAGCATCCTGCCGCCAAGATGATGGTGGAGATCGCAAAGGTACAGGAGGACGAGGTCGGCGACGGCACAACTACCGCGGTAATGCTCGCCGGTGAGCTCCTGAAAAGAGCCGAGGAAATGCTCAACCAAGATATTCACCCCACTGTCATCGCATCAGGCTATCGAAAGGCGGCGGAAAAGGCCGAAGAAATACTGAAGGAAACGGCCACCAATGTCTCAAAGGGTGAAGATAAGGTACTGAAACAAATTGCTATAACTTCAATGAGCAGCAAGGGGTCAGAAATGAAGGGAGAAAAGCTCGCTGAATTATGCGTACAAGCTGTCGAACAAATAACCGAGGAGGAAAACGGCAAGCTTGTGGCGGATGTTGATAATATAAAGGTGGAGAAGAAGAGCGGAGGCAGCTCGGTGGACTCTCAACTTGTCAAGGGGATAATTATCGACAAGGAGGTCGTCCACCCGGGTATGCCGAAGCGAGTCGAAAATCCCAAGATCGCGCTGCTGAACTGCGCGCTGGAAGTCAAAGAAACAGAAACCGACGCCGAGATACGAATAACCGACCCAGAGCAACTTAAGGCGTTCCTCCGGGAAGAGGAGCGCATGTTGCGCGAAATGGTAGATCAAATCAAGGGTACTGGCGCAAATGTCGTCCTCTGCCAAAAGGGAATCGATGATGTGGCCCAGCACTTCTTAGCAAAGGCCGGCATCGCGGCCGCTCGAAGGGTCAAGGAATCTGACATGGAAAAGCTGGCGCGTGCAACCGGCGGCAAAGTGGTGACAAACTTAAAGGACCTGACCGCTGACGACCTCGGTTCGGCTGCCCTCGTGGAGGAGCGCAAGGTGGCTGGCGATGAGATGATGTTCATCGAAGGCTGCAAGGACCCAAAGGCTGTGAGCCTGCTCGTTCGCGGTGGTACAGAGCATGTCGTCGACGAGGTCGAGCGCGCAGTGCACGACGGCATAAGCGTCGTGGCGGCAGCTATTGAGGATGGTAAGATCGTGGCTGGCGGCGGCGCTCCTGAGATCGAAACAGCTAGGCAACTGCGAGAGTATGCTGAAACGGTCGGCGGACGAGAAGCGCTCGCTGTTACCGCCTTTGCAGACGCCCTTGAAATTGTCCCCCGCACTCTCGCGGAAAACGCTGGTCTGGACCCGATAGATATCCTAGTCCAGCTCCGCGCCGAACATGGAAAACCAAAGGGTAAAGACTTGGGATTGAATGTATTCAACGGAAAAGTGATGAATACCCTGAAACTGGGCATCGTTGAACCTCTTCGCGTCAAGACTCAAGCGATCAAATCGGCGAGCGAGGCAGCCGAGATGATACTGCGCATCGACGACGTCATCGCTGCTGGCAAGCTTGAGAAGGGGGCAGGAGGAGAAGGAATGGGCGGTATGCCAGGCGGTATGCCACCTATGTAAAGGGGGCTCGCCCATTTTCCCCGGCAAGTACACGCGGTATGAGAAAGCCCGAATCATGGGCGCCAGAGCGCTGCAGATATCCATGGGAGCGCCGGTGCTGATTAACCTACCAGAGGACATCACCAATCCGATCGACATCGCACTCGTAGAGTTTGAAAAAGGTGGTATCCCGATAACAGTAGTGCGTAGGCTTCCGGGAGAAGAGGGTGCGAAGGCGTCGTAAGCTTGCGTGTGTTAGATTTTGGGGGCCAGCGAGGATGGGAAGCGGGTACCAACCTCCAAAAACTTAGCATGCATGTTCAAGAGCATTGATGCTGGAGTTCATTCACTAAAGGCTCCAAAAAAAAGATTTTAGAGAGAAGATAGGCTAAGAGGTGGGAAAAGAAAATGCCTCGGAAAGCTACACTAGCAATCATTCTTCTTATAGCAGCCATCGTTATCGTGGTAGCGGAGGTCTTGCTCTTAACGCGACCGCAGGGCGGAACCCGGATCACTGAACTCATAGTGGATGACATTAACTGCAAGGTGGAAAACTGCACCATCGAATCTGGTGCATCCATGGTGATATCGGTCGGCATCCAGAGCCCAGAAACGATCGAAAATGTAGAAGTGCACGTGTGGGCGATCTGGAGCTCTCGTCATAATGAATATGAGATCGACGAATCACGGATCGTACGCTTGGAGGCGGGGGAGCACAGGATGGAGAACTTCGAAACCACCGCCTATTGCTCTCCATGTGACGGGATAAACCCAGGATCATATTTGATGTACTCGGAAATTTCCATCAATAATAAGGTTCTCGACGACTATGAGATGACCATCTATCTTATTGAATGAGGCGCCATTTAATTTTTGATAACCAACTTTTTCACAGGCGGCCGAAACGTGAGCTGAAGCTAGCTCAATCCACCCTGTGGACCACTCACTTTCGTGGTGGGTTAAAAATCGCTCAAGTTTAGGGAATGGAGGAAATAAAAGTTCGAAAAAATAGTTAACATGGGGGACTCGATGAAAGCTGTATACCTGCTCGTCGGGACATTGATTTTTTTAGTGCTACTCGTGCCGACCGTAGCACGCCCAGCCCAGTTAAAAGTCGCGGGTGAGAACCCGAAAAAGTTTATCTGGCATTCTTCGGCAACCCTGGGTGTCCGCCTTGCGACGATGTTTGGGCGATGATCACCCAGCTGGAGCAAGAGTACTCGAATCTCGAAGCCAGAAGGTTCGACTTCTGGGGGGAGAACCTAGAGCTCGCTTTGGCTTTAGAGAATTTGTATAATGTACCTGGGAAACCTAACAGACTGGTGTTTATCGGCGACGATTACCTCTCGGGGGATAGCATAACGGAGGGGAACCTTCGAAGTTTAATCGAGGAATATTCGCTGACCGGGACTGAACCACCATGGGAAATGGTTGAGACCGACGAAGGTGGAGTTGTGGAGATGTTTAGGAGGTGGGGGGCTTTTACCATTGTAGCCGCTGGACTCGCGGACGGGGTGAATCCCTGCGCTTTCGCCGTGGTCGTTTTCTTCGTTTCCTATCTCGCGTACTTAGGGCGAAAAAGAAGGGAAATAATGTTTGTTGGAGTTTCTTTCATCCTAGCGGTATTTCTGACGTACCTTCTGGTGGGTGTGGGGATATTGTTGTTCGTGAGACAACTCGAGACCTACCCCTTCATGAGCTCCGCGGTGAGAATTGTGATAGCGGGCCTAGCTATAGCTTTTGGATCGGTTAGTCTTTACGATTATTATTTGTTCAAGAAGAGGGGAGCGAAGGCGATGAAGCTCCAACTGCCCCGCGCCTTGAAATGGAGGATGCACGCGATCATTAGAAAAACCAGAAAAACGGCGTTTATAATCCCCTTTGCCTTCGCGATCGGGATCATCATTAGCCTCTTCGAGCTCGGGTGCACCGGACAGATATACCTCCCGACCATCGCCTACGTAATGGGGGAGCCAGGTCTGCAGGCCCAAGCTTTCTTGTATTTAATCATCTACAACCTCATGTTCATTCTACCCCTGCTGGCCGTGTTTGGGCTGGCAAGCTTCGGGGTCCGCTCGCGGAAGCTAGCCGAAGCTACACGCAGACATACCGGGAAGGTGAAGATCCTCCTCGCCGTAATTCTGTTTGCATTGGCGGCGTTTTTACTCACCGTCAGGTGAAATCGAGCGATGCCGGGCCGGTAGGAAAACGTTGAGTTACAATAAAAACCTATGAGTCACTATTTATCATATCTGAAGCTTGCACGGACTATCTGTTGGTGTCTGTATGGGCGTGCAACTCGGCGATATAGTTCCGAAACAGAAGATAGAGCTTGAAGAGCTGCGCGGAAAGATAATTGCCATTGACGCCATGAACTCATTGTACCAATTTTTGGCGATTATCAGGCAGCGGGGCGGGGAATTGCTTCGGAATTCAAAGGGAAGGATCACATCCCATCTTTCAGGACTTTTCTACAGGACCTCGAACCTCATCGAGCTGGGAGTTCAGCCCGCATATGTGTTCGACGGAGAACCCCCCAAGCTGAAGCGCCGCACGGTTGAAAAACGTCAAGTGGTGAGGAGAGAAGCTGCGGAAGGGTGGGCAGCCGCTCTTAAAGCGGGCGAAATGGAGGAAGCTAGAAAATTTGCCCAGCGCGCGGGCCAGTTTACGGACGAGATGATTAATGACGCTAAAACGCTCTTGGACCGCATGGGGGTCGCCTGGGTTCAAGCCCCAAGCGAAGGCGAGGCCCAAGCAGCAAATCTAGTCCAGCAGGGGGATGCTTTGGCGGCGGCGAGCCAGGACTTCGATAGCCTGCTCTTTGGAGCTCCAGTTCTAGTCCGCAATCTGGCGATAACGGGCAGGCGTAAGCTGCCGGGGAAGGATGTGTTCATCGAGGTGACGCCGGAAGTGATCGAGCTTCAAAAGTTGCTCGATGAACTCCAGATAACGCGCGAACAGCTCGTGGATGTGGGCATCTTGATCGGCACCGACTACAACGCAGGCATAAAGGGGATTGGGCCGAAAAAAGCGCTCGAGCTCGTTAAAAAACATGAATCAATTGAAACAATCATGAAAACCGAGCTCGGGAGCAAATTTGAGGTTGATCCGCTCGAAGTGCGGGAGATCTTCCTCAAACCAAACGTAAGCTCAAAGTATACGTTAAAGTGGCATGAGCCAGATCCGGAGAAAATCAAGAAATTCCTTTGCGAGGAGCATGATTTTTCGGAGTCGAGGGTTCAGACGGGCATCGAACGGTTGCTTAAGGGCCTACATGAACGTAAGCAGGTGAAGCTCGAGCAATGGTTCGGTTAATCCTCCTTCCAACCGTGCTTGCCGACTAGAGGCACGAAAGAACATCCTCCACGGTCCAGCGTTTTTATCTCCTTTTCACTTCGCTTATCGGCTACGAGCCATGTCTGAAACATGTAATGCTTGCCCACGGGCGCAGCGAGCCTCCCCCCGACTTTCAGTTGTTTGACGAGAGGCTGCGGTATCTCGGGGGCGCAAGCTGTCACGAGGATTCGATCCCAAGGTGCTTCCTTTTTGTAGCCACATGTCCCATCGCCCACTACCACTTGCACCCGCCCGTAGCCAGTCTTCCGCAGATTAGCGCGCCCGAATTCAGCAAGCTCTGCTATTCGCTCAATCGTGAAAACCTTCCCCTGAGGGCCGACAATTTCAGCGATCAGCGCGGCGTTGTAACCGGAACCGGCACCGATCTCGAGTATCTTTTGGCCTTGCTTTAACTCGAGCGAATCCAACATGATGGCGATCATGCTCGGCGCGGATATCGTCTGCCCATGACCTATCGGCAGGGGTTGGTCAGCATATGCATAATCTTTGAGTTTGGTGGGCACAAACTCGTGGCGAGGAACCTTCCTAAATGCTTCAGTAATCTCAGGTTCCGTGAGGTATCCCCATCGAACCAAGCGCCCGATCAGCTCCTCTCGCTCCCTTTCGTACATCGCAACCAATAACAATATCCCTTCTTTGGGCTTAAGTCGTAGGGAAAACATGAAAACATTTAGTACAAGTCTGGGAAGGGAACCACATGGTCAACGCGAGCTGAAGATAAGGGTAAAGATAAAAATGAGGGGGACCCTGCGTGCTTGAATTATTTGGACTATTCCTATCAACTTGGGCTTTTGGCTCCGTAGGAGGGACCGCCTACGCCGTGGCCCATGGGTTCTCCAACTTACAGACGATTGTAATCATTGCATTGATAAATATTATTTTAGTTGCCATTTGGTTTGGGATCATTGGATTGGCCGCAAAGAAATTCAAGCATTTTCTGGAGCGCTACAGGAAGAGGGGTGTCGAGATTCCATTCTTGACCCCTCGAAAAAAAGCTCGAAATTTGACAACGGCGGGATTGGGGTTGGTGGCGGCATTTACCATCGGCTCCATGTGGGCCATCATAGGAGCGTATGCTATAAACGCGAACAAGTGGCTGGCTTGGGCGGTGATTACTCCTAGCTCGGTCACGGCCGGGGTGCTTTGGACACTTGGTTCTTTGGGGATAATCCCATTTTTGCCATCACCTTGGTGGCTTTATTTCGCAGCAGTTGGCCTAACCATCGCATTAGTTGGAAGGAAAGTGTACCAGAATTTTGAGCAGGTTAAAAAGGCGATAAAACTAATTCGGGACAAGAAATGACGAGAAAAAGGAATAGAAGTTCAAAAAATTCATTAAGAGTAGAGTCCTAACGCCTCAGTCCAAGTTTAATTGTAAGCGTTAGAAAACTGAGGATCTCGCGCATGCCAAGCTTTGACTTGCCTTTCCTTCTATCCGTGAAGACGATCGGAATAGAACTGATTTTGAAACCCTTCCTCTTGACTTCGTAAATCATCTCAAGTTGAAATGCGTAGCCGCCCGATTTAATCTCTTTCAATGGGATCTTAGCAAGCGCTTCTCGCCTGTAAGCCCGGTATCCGGATGTTACATCTTTTACATCTGCCCCGACCACGATACCAGCGAGAAAATTTGCAACTTTGCTCACTAGCTTGCGGTAAAGGTTCCAGCCTACAGTGCCCCCACCTTTAATATAACGTGAGCCTAGGACAACATCTGCTCGATCGGCCCCCCTAATGAAGTGCGGTATGTATATCGGATCGTGCGAGAGGTCAGCGTCCATCGTGAACAGTAATTTGCCTTCGGCTGCGCGGAAACCCTCTTTATAAGCTGAACCCAAACCGAGCTTAGATGGCCTGTGGATTACCTTCAAAAATTTGTACCTCGCCCTAAGTCGCTCAGCTATCCGACCTGTTCCATCAGGAGAATTATCATCAACTACTATAACCTCGCCCGTAATTCCTCTGTTGCTGAATGTTTCGTTTACCTTTTCGATGAATATGGGTAAATTTGCACTTTCATTATAAGTCGGAACGATTATGCTCACAGCCTTCATGACGATCCTACCTGATACAATACGTAGCGTTGTGTTTCACAAATTTTTGTACCAATATTTTCAATTTTTTCAACCCATTCTTTTGGATACCCCATAGCTTCGTTACCTATCATTGGACTATCGGCCGGGAGGATTAATTCTTTGTCTATCAAAATATGCGTTACGCCGTGTCTTTCGATCAAATTTTCGACCCTGTCCACATTTTCAAATGATTCAAACAGGTCACTGGACCAGAAAAATGATGTCCAGCCAGCTCTGCAGCCGACCCTATAAGCGAGTTGCCCATATTCCCTAAAAAGGACGAAATCATCTGGGCCAAGATTTTCAGTTACCCCTTCAAAATTTGTTGGAAATCTCTTTTCTAGCGCGTACCCTTGAGCTGGGTAAAGAACGAACATCCCTACAAGTAAAATTACTACTGGAACTCGTTTCGGAAGTTTTTTCCAAGCATTAGCATAGGCGATGGCTAAGAACGGCAGTGTAAACATTACGTATCTATCCAAGCCTCCTGTGCTAGGCATCAGGACAAAGATAAGAGCGATTTGACAACCAAATGCCAAAGCAAGGATTCTGTCCTGCGGCTTAATCAGGAAGAACAAAGGAATAAACAATGAGAACACTTTGACGATTTCTCCTAACGCTTGTGACCAATTCCCATGGCTCAAAACACTCCAAAATGAAACGTGAGCTGAGTACCATTGATGCGCTTTTGGGTCTATCGCTCCCTGTAAGGGATAAAGGAAGTGAACTTCACGTATTAAACAATTAACCAAGTAATAACCAAAAGCGGTAATAGAAACGATCGGAACAATTATCCAAAATAATCTTTTCCGTGACTCCCTATATTTTAACCATAGTACTAACCATGCGAAGAAAAGTGTCATTAACGCGACTTCCCGCGTTATACTCGCGTAAACCCCTGCAAAAATCGCGATCAACGCGTATTTTGTCTTCTTTTCCAAAAGATATTTGAGCGTTAAATAAACGCTTAATAGCACCAGCATTAGAGCAAACATATCCGGATGAGGAGTAATCGCAAATTTTGAAAATGAAAAAGCTGCAAGAAGAGGAATAATCACCGCTAAATTATTCCTAAACCCAAGTATTTTACAGAGCTTGAAAGTTAGAAACAAAGATGCTGCAGCGAACAATACGCCGAGCATTTTATGGAGAGGCACCCAATGGGGAAAAACTGACATTGCCAAGTGATAACCTATTGGATACGGAAATGGCATCTGAACCGCTTCGGTCCTAAAAAGGTGAGGATGATAAACAGGAACGCTATGAGTTCTTTGGATCTCCCTCACGTAGTCAAGGTGGAAGTTGGAGTCCAAATCATTCAAACTCGCAGAAAGCGCGATAACAGACCCTAAGACAAAAAATGCTATGAAAATTTCCTTTTCTTTTAACTCAACTCTCCTAATCAATTGCCTCACCCATCCTAAATATCGCTCTTTTGTCATGTTGAGAGTGGTGCGGAGATAGGTTTAAGCTACTTTATAAAATCTAACATAACTCGCGAGCTATCTCCACGTAAAAGCCACATTAGCGAAGTAATTCCACAGTGTTGCACCGCCTATCGCAAATAACTCGGAAATAATGTAATAAAGCCCGGCAAATTCAGTTAGAACACCGAGGATTACAATATTGATTGCTAAACCTGCTACAGAAATCCCGTTAAATTTGATCATACGGCTTAACAACGGCTTGGCTGACCTATTATTTACTCTATCACTAAAAGTCCAGAACTCATTTAGAATAAAGTTAGAGAGAATTGAGGCCTCAACGCTGACTACGGCGGAGAGAAGATAAAAAAGACCAAGAAATTCTGTTAGCGACCAAAGCAAGCCCAAATTCACTCCGACACCGCTCAAACCTACAAGACAGAACTTTAGGAACCTTTTAGTCTCAATCCGCCTTTCCACCAAATACCACAGTTTCTTAAAGATTTCAACCATCCCCGAGTTGGATTTTATCTAGCAATGTTTTAACATTTATTGACTACCTGCTGGGTGTAGATGGGCGAGAATTGGTGGAAATTTATTTTAACAAAATAAAAAACCGGTAAATCAGTTTTTCGATGTCTATTAAATATTTGGATCGGCTCTCTATGAAACTCTAGGGGCGGTCTATTTTCAAACCCCAACCCATGAATAAAACCAAAAAAATTTTTACTTTGACATCCTGCCTTTAACAATCTCCTCTACTGATTCTTTTGGGGATTTCAACTTTCTGAGCCCGAGGAACTCTATCGCTTTTCTCACATCGACTTTTATCAGCTCTTTGTCCTCGGCGGCGAACAAATTTTGCTGTTCTGTTTCCACAATTTTTATCTCGGGGATTATGTTGTTTTTGGAGTAAGACGTGATGGCATCCTTGATCATTGTTGCTAGCTCAAGTATTGTTACTGGCTCTGGATAACACAAGTTGACTATATGGGCAAGACTATTTTCTCCCTTTGATACCTCGCCTCTTAATATTTTGCCAGCATAGTTTCCGAAGGCAGCACAAACGTCGTTCAAGTCGACATAGAGCATCGGCCTATACATGCTGTGCTTGTAGGGCGTTAATTCTTCTCCCTTCAACCCTTTCGTTATGAACAAGTTTGCGGCCGTTTTTTCGGGCATTCCTTCACCCAAAACCGTGCCCAGGCGAATTAGCCCGTAAATTTTCTCTGACATCTCGTCGTAAAACCTCACCATTGTTTCTTGGGCTATTTTCGATAGCGCATATAACCGCGCCCTGTCTTCGACTTTATCCGGCCTAAAGCCAAACCCTTCATCTATCACGCCTTCTAGGCCCCTTTCACCGAAGAGATGCCATGATCCTGTAAGAATCATGCCCTTAATTGATGGACTATTATCTACAAACTTGCATATGTTTTGAGTTCCTATCAAGTTTACTTCATAACCAAGCCTTTTCACTTCGTTTATTAATGGTATTTGCACTATCGCGGCATGTATCACCAAGTTGGTATTTTTTAGACCTTGTTCCACTTCATCATAGCTTCGGATATCACATCGCTGATACTCAATCTTTTCTTCGAGGCCCTTCGGAGGGGGATTTTTGTCCAAAATTTGTACTTTAAATCCCTTGCTAAGGTATCTAGCCAATGCTGAACCGATGAAGCCTGCCCCACCCACGATGGTGATTTTATGCTTGTTCATGGATACACCATCATTTTCCCAACATAAAAAATCCTAGCTTTGGAAAGTCCTTAAACTGCTAAGGTGGAAACAAACAAAAAATTGAGGAGCCCGTTTTTTTAAAGGGCCCTAAAAGACCGTTTTAACTGCGGTTTTCTACCACAGTTTTAAGGTCATTTATTAATCGGTGCAATGTAGTTTTAGAAGGGACGCAATGCGCATCGCAATGACTGCTGATGAATTTTATCCAGCCATCGGAGGATCACCAGTTTCCACGATGGAGCTAAGCACAGCCGTAGCCAAGTTGGGGGCCGAGCCAGTCGTGATCACCCACGCCTATCCCGGTCAGCCAGCGGAGGAGGAAATTGACGGGGTTGAGGTCAAGCGCTTGAATGGTTTCGTCATACCTAGATTAAACCGCGGGGCCTCTGCTGGTCTTATCTATCGCCTTCATCGATGCATTAAATATGGAGGTTTCGATGTTGTTCATGGTCAAGATCTGTACTCCCCAATGTCGCTCATGTCAGTACATTCTGCAAAAAAACGAGGGATTCCTTCGGTGATAACCTGTCGTTCTGTCCATGAATCGACAGGTCTATGGAAGCTCATCTATCAACCTATTCTTTTCACGATTCGCCGTACAAACCGCGTAATAGCGGTGTGCAGAGCTGCGAAGCAGTTTTGTCACGCGTTGGGGGTTCCACCCCACAAGACCGTAGTGATATTAAATGGGGTCGATCTATCAAAATTTAATCCAAGTGTCGATGGTTCTCCCATGCGAGAACGGCTTGGTATCAAGGACGAACCGCTCGTTGCGACAGCGATACGATTGGTCAAGCGAAAGGGGCCTGGCTACCTCCTAACCGCATTCGCAAAGGTTCTCAAGGTCATACCTGATGCTAAACTGGTAATAGCAGGGTGGGGCCCGGAAGCGAAAAATTTGGAGGCCCAAGTCAAGAGGTTGGGTGTGGGGAAATCAGTATTCATGGTGGGAGCGTTGTCCAAGGGGAGGGTAGCAGAACTGATGGCGGCTGCGGATGTTTTCGTTTTGCCTTCAAAGATTGAAGCGTTCGGTCGTGCGGCGGTAGAAGCCGCAGCCGTAGGTACCCCAGTGGTATGCCCTCGGGCGGGAGGTATGCCAGAAACTATCATAGATGGCTCCAATGGGTTGTTGTTTCAACCTGGAGACGAGGGCGCCATGGCCAATGCGATCCTGCGCGTGCTCGGTGATGAGCAGCTGGTGAAGCGCCTTCGCCGGAACGGCATAAAAACCGCGCGCAAGCTCAGCTTAGAAACCACCGCTAGGCGAACCCTCAACCTTTACGAGAAAATATGTGAGGAACATGTCTGACATCGCTTTCACCGTTGATGTCGAGCATGATGTTCCATCGGCTTTAAATACGTGGCGAGGCTTAGAAAAAGGATTGCCCTCCATGTTGGATTTGCTTTCGAAGTATGAGGTTCCCGCCACATTTTTCGTGACGGGTCGGGCGGCCGAGAAGTTTCCAAAATTGATTCGTAGGGTATCACGTGAGCATGAAGTTGGCTGTCATGGTTATGAACATGAAAGATTCGATAAAATAAGTGCCAAAGAGCAGCTTCGGAGGATCGAGCTAGCAACCAAGGTCCTGACCGAGATCACTGGGCGGAAGATATTAGGGTTTAGGGCACCAAACTTTAGACCGGGCACTCACACCTTTGCGGCCCTTAAGCGAATGGATTACCTTTACGATGCATCAAACGCATGCTATCGGATCGGTCCAGATCCAACCCGTTTCGGGCTGGTTGAAATTCGCAATACGTGGCCCTCGAGTTTCCTCCGTCTACCACCTGGGCTTTCCACGCGCGTGCTGCGTTTATGTTTGGCTGCGTTACCGCTGACGGTTTTGGATTATCATCCTTGGGAGTTCGTTAGGGTAACTGGGGTTAGATTTGATTGTAGATTTGCCACAGGTGAGACTGCTATGCACCGACTGGATAAAGTGTTTGGGTATCTGCTCTCAAAAAAAGCGAGATTCGTATCAATGAAGGAGATAGCATTGTCCCGTAAGGGCCATGACCAAATAAAAGATGACCAAGTGAAGTAGTGGACTAGAGGTTTCTCACTAAATAGGATATCAAGTGTCTACGTCGTCTGAACATTCGTCCTATCTCTTTAATGAGGTAATTTGGACGAAAGTAAAACTTGCGTTCGGCGGCCCTCATCCATTGACGTACCCTTTCCTTTGGATGCCCATCGTACAAGTCGGATATTTCAAAATACTTGTTCCAGTCCTCGGGGCTAATCAAGCCACGTGCTTCGAACTTTTGCCAGAGCTCGGTACCAGGTAACACTTTCAGCGAGCTCATGCTTATCAGGTCCATGTCGGCGCGGGTGATAAAATCGAGTGTTCTTTGATAATCCTCCTCAGTCTCGATTGGGCTCCCAACTATAAATGAGCCGACCACATCTATGCCCGCTTTTTGAGCCAGTGCTACGGCGTGCCACCCCTTCTCCACTGTGGTCTTCTTTTTATAGTAATCTAAGATGCGCTGGCTTCCGCTCTCCAAGCCGAGGAAAATCAGCCAGCATCCAGCATCTGCCATACTTTTGTACATCTCTTCGGATGCCGTGTCAACTCTGCCTTCACAAAACCAGTTGAACTCTAGGCCACGCTTCTTGATCAGCTGGCATATTTTCATAACGCGTTTTGGGAGCCAAGTGAAATTATCGTCCACGATGAATATCTGCTCAACACCACGCTCGTTGACTAGGTACTCCATCTCTTCTACCACGTTTTCCGGTGATCTCGCCCTTATTTTTCTGCCCGAGAAAGCGGTGCAGGAACAAAACGTGCACCCGAAGGGGCACCCTCGGCTGGTGATCATCCCCGATAGGTTTTTGAGCGCTACTCTGTATCCCCGGTACCAAAAGTGCCCATAGTGAGCGTTCTGCGGTATGAGATGTTTAGCTGGGGATGGAAGTTCGTCTAGATTTTGAATGGGTTCTCTAACCCCTGTGAAGGTTGCCCTGCCGTTGTTTCTGTACATCACGCCTTTGACACGCCTGATATTACTTTTGTTATCTATTGAGCGCACCAGCTCCAGAAATGTATGTTCACCCTCTCCAACTACAACGTAATCAGATTCAGGCAGGTTGTGGATGATTTTGTCAGCCACGAATGATGCGTTGTGTCCTCCCAATATTATCTTCGCTTTCGGGGCAGCCCGCCTTGCTATTCTCGCTGTCTCAGCAGAATCGGAGTATGTTTCGGCCATCATGCATGCGATTCCAACTACGTCAGGATCAAACCCCACAATCCTGTCCTCTAGATCTTCGTGCTTGAGCTCTTCACCGACTCCATCTATAACCCCTACCTCCATTCCGTGCCGTTCGAGTAACGCACCTATGTAAAGCAG
>Ga0111211_110_pt1 | contig 20728 bp, 24 predicted proteins | sample DeeMarSWOR152_54_FD_80393 | JGI IMG/M metagenome (GOLD analysis project Ga0111211, IMG submission 80393) | Hadesarchaea archaeon DG-33-1 | reverse complement strand
AAGATTTTGAATTTTGAATCATTCGATGATACTAAAATAAAAAAAGGATATACAACCGGGCATTTTGGCAGAGGGGTGCGTTAGTCAAGATGGGGCGAGTCAACGCGTTCTGCCGATCATGTGGCGCGAACGCGTGGCCTACTTCTTTCAACGTTTCTTTTGCCACAAATGCCGTTTTTGCGCCGGACCCAAACCCGTTTGGGCACGGATACCTCCGGGCCCGCCAATCAAAGATTCGTGAGCAAATTCTGACTCAATAAACAGTCTTATTATCCGAGCCCAATAGTTAGCTTGAGGAAAATGTCGAAAACCTACGTGCCGGATACGAGTGTCATAATCGATGGGCGCGTTACGCGTTTGGTTGAGAGTGGCGAGCTTCGAGATTGCGAGATAGTCGTGCCGAACTTGGTCGTCGCCGAGCTCGAATATCAGGCTAACCTGGGCAAGGACTCCGGCTTTAGCGGGCTTGCTGAGCTCAGACACCTCCGAAAGTTAGCCGACGATGGCAACATCAACGTCGGCCTCTTTGGGGACAGGCCGACGGCAGAGCAGCTTGCGGGTGCAGAGTTTGGCTCAATAGACGCCGCTATACGCGATATCGCACGCGAGCGAGGGGCTGTACTCATAACGAGCGATGTTATTATGGCAGAGGCCGGCCGCGCTGAGGGGCTAGAGCTGATGTTCTTAAAACCTCTGCCAGGGGAGCGCAAGCCCAAGCTGCTCGATTATTTTGGTACAGGCGTAATGTCAGTGCATTTAAAAGATAGGGTGTGGCCGATGGCGAAGGTCGGGCACCCTGGTAAGTTTGAGCTAAAAGTCCTCGAGGAAAAACCACTCACTGAAGAACAGCTACGTGAGATGGCGCACGAGATTATCGAAGACGCAAGACAAGATCCAGATGGTTTCGTCGAGATCGAGCGGGAGGGGGCAACCATTGTGCAGTTCCACGAGTATCGCGTGGCGATCGCCAGACCGCCCTTTAGCGATGGCTTTGAGATCACCGCAGTTAGACCCATTGTAGAGGTCAAGCTCGAGGATTATCACCTATCCGATAAACTGAAGGAGCGCCTCGGCAAGCATGCCGAAGGCGTGCTAATAGCGGGCCCACCTGGCGCGGGCAAGTCGACATTCGCACAGGCTTTAGCGGAGTTTTACCTTTCCCAAAGCAAAATCGTGAAAACGATGGAGTCACCACGTGACCTACAAGTAAGCGACGAAATCACCCAGTATACCTCACTCGAAGGGGACATGGAAAAGACGGCTGATGTGCTGCTTCTCGTGCGCCCAGATTACACTATTTATGATGAGCTGCGAAAGACGAGGGACTTTCAGATTTTCACGGACATGCGCCTTGCGGGCATAGGCATGGTGGGGGTAGTTCACTCGACGCGTGCTATTGACGCAATCCAGCGCCTGATCGGTAGGGTGGAGCTAGGTATGATCCCAATGATCGCGGACACGGTGATTTTTATCAAGGACGGTGCGATACGGGAGATCTATGCTCTCAAATCCGTGGTAAAGGTTCCACACGGCATGCTCGAAGCCGATCTAGCGAGGCCGATGATTCAAGTGTATGATTTCGAAACGGGCAAGGCGTTCTACGAGATTTACTCATTTGGCGAGGAGGTCGTCGTCATGCCGGTTCGACATCGGGAGCCGACCAAGGCGGAGCGCAAAATGGTCGAGACGATTCGGCGCGAGATAAGGCGCCTAGTGGGGGCTAACGTTGACGTTGAGATGCTGTCCGAGCGCAGCGCCATCGTTAAAGCTGACATTGAGTTCATACCTAAAATCATCGGGCGCGGCGGCCGCACCATCGAGAGCATTCAGCACAGGCTAGGCGTCAGGATAAATGTGCGTGAGCGGGAAGGTGCGCAGGCCCAGGAACCCTAATTTGGATCTGCATTTTAAACCTAGAAGGCAATAGTGCATCGAGTCAGATGCCATGGGAAGCCACGTTAGATCATTATACGACCGTCATCAGCAGCAAGCTGGAGAAACATTTTAAATCGTTGAAGGATGCGGCGAAGAGATACCACCCGTTCATGTTGAAGACGTATGAAAACCTCGAGGAATACGTGCTCAGAAAGGGGAAAAGGCTGGCTTCGTGCAGCACCCTCATAGTCTACAAGGGCTATACGGGTGAGGTGGATGAAAAAATCCTCAATGTCTGCGTGGGCATAGAGCTTTACAGGCACTGCATTTTAATCCATGATGATTTAGTCGATGAGGACGAGGTGAGGAGGGGCGGGAAATCATTCCACAAGCTCTTCCCGGATGTTCACGGCCCAAGGTTTGGAGGGGGGATCGCGATCTTCACGGGCGATGCGATGTATGCGCTCTCACTGGAAGCGATATTGAAATCAGGTTTCGGCGGCGAGGCATTAGATAAAGTGATCCAGCTGCTCGTCAAGGATTATCGCGATGTGAACGAAAGTCAGGGGCTCGATCTGCTTTTCGAACATAAGGAGCCGGATGTCGAGGAATGGTACACCATGGCATCCAAGAGGGCCTCATCTTTATTCAAGACGACACTTTTGACCGGCGCTATTCTGGGCGACGCTCCTGAGGAGGACATGCGGGTTTTGGAGGAAGCAGCGGCGAACATCGGCTATGCATTTGACATTCAGGACGACATCATAGACACCTTCGCCACGGAACAGCAATACGGCCGGCCGCCTGGTGGAGACATGGCCAGAGGCAAAAAGCCCCTCCACCTTATCTATGCGCTTCGGGCAGCTGGACCTGATGAGCTAAAAGTGATCAAGAACATACTCAGCAAGGGTGAAATTACTTCGGAGAATTTAGAAACGATGCGCGCTATGATAAGAAAAACAGGGGCACTAGGGGCTGCAAAGGAGAGATCCATAGAACACGCGAGGAAGGCAATAGAGCTGATCGATCGAACTAAGATGAGCGAGAAATCCAAGGAGTTCTTCACCGCTTTCATCGATTATATTGTTCAGAGCTTGGAATGGTACAAGTAGATCAAAATACCTTCAGGTGAGTCGCATGAGGATAATACTCGCCTCCACCTCGCCTCGACGCCTAAACCTGTTGAGGGACCTCGGATTGAAGGTTGAAGTCGTAGGGAGTAAGGTGAAGGAGTCCAAATTTGACATCTCCAATCCTGAAAAACTTGTGAAAACACTTGCTCTAACCAAGGCTCGGGAGGTTTCGCGGAGGGTGAGTAAAGGCTTGATTATAGGAGCCGATACGATCGTCGTGCATGGCGGCAAAATCTTGGGCAAGCCGAAAAACCGCGAAGAAGCCAAAATCATGCTGAGGGATCTGAGCGGTCGCATGCACGAGGTTTTGACTGGCCTAGCAGTCATCGACGCCTCGACGGGTAAAACGACGGTGGACTTCGTGAGAACTAGGGTAAAGTTCAGGAAATTGTCCGAGGAGGAGATCGCAAGCTACGTCGCCACGGGTGAACCATTGGATAAAGCCGGGGCCTATGCAATACAGGAAAAAGCGGGGCTGTTTGTTGAAAAAATCGATGGTTGCTATTTCAACGTGGTGGGCCTCCCCATCGCGAGGTTGGCCGAAATCCTGAAAGAATTCAACGTTGCCCTGGTGTGAGGATGAGGCTAACCCGTCAAAGCGTGGTCACGATATACAGGGAGGTCGTCCGCGAGGTGGAGCCGTTCAGGTGGGTGGCATATGAGCCGGTTCAGGTCGATCTTAAGGAATACGAGGGAGATGCTGGCTGGAGCATCCGGATCCAAGGGGTCTCGACCATTCAAGAGGCAGAAAATCTGATGTTAGAATAAGTAAAAATTCCCAGTATTTCAAGTATGGGGGAAAATTAACCCTCAATTCGTTAGAAGAGGGTTTTAAAAGGAGCAAAATATCGTTCGAGCGTTAAAAACCGATAGATTTATAACGGGCATGTTTAACGAAAATAATGCCTAAAAAGGCAAAGGAAAGGGGGTGAAAATCTATGAATAAAAATACACTATTGGTTATCGGACTTATCGGCGGTATACTAGCGGCGGTTGGAGTTTTCCTACCTTGGGCGTCGGCGTATGGTGTTAGTGTATCAGGTTGGGACGTAACATCGGCAGGATCTTACCCCTATGTCATCTTGGTTGGCGGCATCATCGCGTTGCTAGGAAGCCTTGTAGCGTTATTGGCTATTAAGATAAAAAACATTAGTTACCTGATTTTGCTAGGTGGAATCATAGCCATCCTCGGCTGGATATGGGCGGCTATCGAGGTTACAGATTGGTCTCTGGTATCCTACGGCTTCTACGTGTGTTTGGTCGGAAGCATATTGGCCTTGATTGGCAGCATGAGCGTAAGATGTGCTAAGAAGTGAGTACAACCTTAACATCGCCCAAAATGTGCTAAGATTTTTTTATTTTTTCTACTTTATTTTCTGTTTTTGCTTAATTTGCGATATCTAGGTAGATTAATTCGGGCACGTATATTGTACTGAGGGCCGGTAGTCTAGCCAGGATAAGACGTAGGCCTCCGGGGTGCGTTTGCACGAAGAAAGCCTAAGATCGCGGGTTCGAATCCCGCCCGGCCCGCCATCAGCGTACGGTTAATTTCTTCCATCTTTCCTTTGTGACTTGAACTCCGATGACAATGAGTCCTATGCCCGCGATGGTAAGCAATGTTGCCGAAGCGGCTTCTCTCAGATGGCCAGCCAATAGACCTCCACTACCCACTATACAGATCAATCCCGCGCCGAATAACCCTGCATTTACCAACGTCCTGCCTGGCCATACTCGGCTGGCACCCGCAAACATCAGCATGGCTCCGGCCGCCAAGAGTCCCATGCTGGGGACGATTTCCTCCACATCCCCCACATAATCTACACCCGTGTAGATCAACAAAGCTCCAACGACACATAACATGATTCCTATTAGAAGGCCGGCAAAGTGCTTCGGCGCCTCCGGCTTTTCCGGTGGGGCATAAGCCACCTCAGCCGACATAGCTGGGTCTCTCCCTATCCGGTTTTTGGGGTTTTGGCACGCCAGGTAGGGGAATTGGAGGGGGGATGTTGAGCGTCCGCGAGAGTATCGTGGCTTCGATGAGGGAAGCATTTGTTATCGTCTGAAGCAACATGGATGGAGGCTTGCGCTGCTTTTTATAATCGTCCCTAAGTCGTTCGAGCTCAGCCCGCTCGCCCGAAACCACTGCTTGCCCCTTCAGGCTGATCTGCGCCACGGATGGAGTGTAGCCTATGGTGACGACGAACGGCACCGCGAGCTTTTCATCCTTTTGCTCGACGCCGATGATGTTGATGTTAGTCGAGATGTGCACCCCTGGAGGGGGCGCCTTGTCCCGCTCCCAGAACTTCTCAGCGGAGATGTAGTTGATGCTTACGGATATATGAATCATTTCAACCAAGCCTTGTTTGGCGCCCGCGGTTAAAAAAGCTTGTCCGATATCAGCGCTCTCCATGCGAACTCTATTTTAAAGTGAATGACAGAGTATTGGGCAGCCGGGGTAGCCTAGCGGTTAAGGCGGTGGGCTGCAGACCCGCTTTTCGCCGGTTCAAATCCGGCCCCCGGCTTTTCATCTATAGTTCAGAAAGAGTGGTTTAAATATGGAGAGAACGTCTGACTGTGACCGATGTCCAGCGAGCGAGATATTTACGGCAGGGGGAACGAACGCCTCTTTTTTAAAATTAGTTGTGAGGTTGCAGGTACCTGTAACCTATCGCGTAGAGCCCTTTGCGCGCCGCCCATGAGGCCGAACTCTCCCGAAAGCACCCACAGATTCGCGTTGTAGTATATTTTGGGCGATCAATACAGTTGTCACCTATACCTCAAAATCAATGCAATCATCGTCAAGCACAGACTACAAGTCACAACACTGGACAAAATGAGGGCAACCCCGTGAGTCAAAATTCCATAAACGGCCCAGAGAAAAGCGCCCGTGAACAATATTATCCAAAAAGGTAAAGAGATGTCCCTGACCTGCTTCGTCGCGGCTGTTTTCAGTATCTGCGGAAGCGTTGCCCCGTTTACTAAACACGCAGCAACGATTCCGAATATCTCGATTTCAATCCCGCTCATATGGGACCAGCTCACTCCAATGTTTTGTTCTCATGAACCCGTCTCCTCTCCACTTGATTACTTGCGCCCACTCCCTAAAACCCGCCTTTCGATTCGGCGGGGCGGGCATAAAGCCTTTGTGCGCCGCCCTGAGAGCTTGCGAAGTGGAACCCAGCGTAGTGGGTAGGCCCCCGACTTCAGAAATCTTTTATTTGGAGCGCGAGGATGTTATTCGGTGGGGTCGTAGTGTAGCTTGGCTAGCACGGTGGGCTCCAGCGGATGTTGTGGGTCTACTGATACAAGATGATGACCTGCTGGAGCGGTGCTCCGGAGAGACCCGCAAACCCGGGTTCAAATCCTGGCGACCCCACCATTAAAAAACGTAAAGCTATTTTCTTTTCTTCCTCTCACCGACTTTCTTTCTTACTTTCTTTGTTACGACTTTTTTCCTCAAGACTTTTTTTCTCCTGACTTCTTTCGGTTTCAAACGAATCAACCAAAGCACAACCCCGAGAAACACGGCGATGAGCAGATATCCGACGCCCTTGATGAACCACGAGCTACCCATCGCACTCAACCCAAAAAGTAATAATGCGTCGAAATGACAACCACCGCTTTACATCCCAGCTTTATGCACGATGCCCCTCGCGGCAAGCAATCCAGTCGCCGCAGCGGTGATTATCCCCCTAGAAAGACCCGCCCCATCGCCCGCCACGAAGAGATTGGGAACGCTCGTCTGCATGTTCTCATCGACGGCTATTTTCATGGCATACAGCTTGACCTCCGGAGCATAAAGTAAAGTTGAGTCGGAAGCGACACCTGGGATGACTATGTCTAGGCACTCGAGGCCCTCAATTATATCGGTAACGATTCTCCCAGGCAAAGCCATTGAGATGTCGCCAGGTGTGACGCTTCGCAAGGTAGGCTTGACGTGACCTCGACCGACCCGATCCCAAGTCGACCGCCTGCCCCGCCGCAAATCACCTAACCTCTGAAGCAGCGGACGCCCCCCACCTATCGTCGTCGCGAGGTAGGCTATCGAACGCCCATACGCGGTGGTATCGGTGACGGGCTGCGTTAGCCCAACCCTTGTCAGAAAAGCGAAGTTCGTGTTTGTTGATTTTTTAACGCGCAAGGAGTGCCCATTGACTCCCACGTAATCATCGTAGCGCTCCTCCATGACGAAGCCCCGATCGTTGACGCAGAACGTGCGAACGAAGTCATCGAAGGTCTTAGTCGTGATGTGGAACTTTGGATCATGGCTGACCTTGATGACTGGTTCCATCACCACAGCCGGCAGCTCGACGCGTACCCCCACGTCTATCGCGCTGTGCGTCAGCTTGATGTTAAGCGTCCTCGCCTGTTCAGCAAACCAAACCGCGCCAACTCGCCCGGGAGCAGCTAGGATGTATTTTGCCTTTATGCGCTTACCCCGAATGGTGACCTCACCCTTTCGAACTCGCTCAACCTTGGCGTTGAGCATGAACTTTACGCCCTGGCGCTCGAGCTTCCGTTTGAATGAGGTTATAACATCTGGCAAATATTCGGACCCGATGTGGCGTTGGAGTATTGGTATAAATCTCACCCCAGCCGCGGCCGACCGCCTCATTAGCCGCTCCACCTCCTCCGATTGAACGACGTGGACCTCCTTTGGGGCACCGTGCTCGAGGAATACCGCATCGACTTCCTTGACGAGTTTCTCCGCCTTTGGGACGCTCCCCGCGAGCTCGCTCAATTTGCCGCCTATATCATGACGCAAATTTAATGTTCCACTCGACATCCCGCCCGCGCCGCCCACGCCGCACATGATGTGACAGGGCTCGCAGCGAATGCATTTGCCGGTCTCGACGGCTGGGCACGCACGCTTGCCTATTTCGCGCCCTATGTCGACCACTAGCACGGAGAGCTTCGACTTGCCCGAGAGTTCATGTGCGGCAAACAGACCAGCGGGCCCGGCGCCTATTATCAAAACATCCGCCAGCAAATCATCCCGAAGCCTAATGCTAGTGCGCATATAAAAACTTTTAGAGGATAAAAAGTCCCGACTTCAACTTTTCGAAATGAAACGACAACAAACACAAATAGCTAGTTACTCAATTATCTCCCATCTGCTTTGATATTTATCCAGCTGATCGCGGGTGTAACGGTCGAGCGCATGTTTCCTCTCTGGGATCTCGATGTGCTTTATCACATCGCAGAGGGGGGTTGAAAAATACCTTTGACCAGTATCGTTGATCATGGTGACAATCCTCCTCAGCTCGAGATGTTTTTTGACCAGCTTGATCGCACCCGCGACGTTGCAACCCGAGGAAATTCCACAGAAGATGCCCTCTTCCAAAGCTAACCTCTTTGCCATAGCAATTGCCTCCTCGGATGTGGTAAGGATGATCCCATTGAGCAGGCTGAGGTCCAAATTTCGAGGGATAAACCCATCGCCTATTCCTTCGATCCTATGAGAGCCCCACTTCCTTTTGGAGAGCATCGGGGCTTCCGTGGGCTCCAATGCATATAGTTTGATGTTGGGATTTTTCTCATTCAGGTAGCGGCCAACACCCGTTATCGTCCCGCCCGTCCCTTGGGATGCAATAAACGCGTCGAGCTGTCCATCGGTCTGTTTCCAGATTTCAGGCCCCGTGGTCTTGTAATGGGCGGCGACGTTGTCCTCGTTTGAGTACTGGTTCGGCTCATAGTATTTGCCTGGATTTGCCTCTTTCATCTCCTTGGTCTTCTCCAAACACATATCCACGTCGCTCTCTGCCCCTGGCGTAAATATGAGGTTAGCCCCATAAGCACGGATGATCTTCTTTCTCTCCTCGCTCATTCCCTTAGGCATGACGATGGAGACCTTATAGCCCAGCATCCTACCTATGAAGGCGCAGGAGATTCCAGCGTTTCCGGTGGATGTCTCCAAAATTTCCATCCCAGGTTTCAGGTTACCCTTCTCGATCGCCTTGGTCAGCATCTCGTAGTAAATTCTGTCCTTTAGGCTCCCCGTAGGATTGAACCATTCAATCTTACCAAAAATCTGAGTGTTGACGCCCTCCTGTCCGGGAATTTTATTTAACCTCACCAGCGGGGTCCTACCGATGCTTTCAAATATGCTCCCGGCGATTTTTTTGTTCGAGTCCAATTCTATCACTTGGTCACCTTTAAATCATTAAACATGCTTACCCAAAAACCTTTCACAATGGGGGAACTCAAAAATGAAATCGTGCAAATCTTCGTTGCGATGCTTAATGTCTCACCCATAACTCTCTCAGAGCAGCGACAGTACCCAGAAAAGTCCCATCGAGTAAGTAGGCTTCGGCATCATCCAGACGAACCGCGCCCGCCTTGAACATTGGGCCCAAAAGCTCCCCAGGTATGGCCCTATTCACTGCGGCTCCACTGATCAACTCACTGAAAGCTGGCATGACCAATAGCTCAGGTCCATTGTCCCTTATCGCGCCTCGAAGTTTGTCCGGGAACTTTTTGGGTTCGAGCTTGCACCTCAACCAAATGGGCTCAATCGTCCGTGCCCCAAGCTCATCCCTGAACTCGGCGGCGGGATGATTATGAGCAGCGATTAACATTGCAACTTTGAGCACCTCGGGGCGGGGCCATGTGTGTCCATGTATAAGGCCCACCCGCTCGCGCCTGCCCAGCACGAGCCCTTTAGAATTATGGACGTCCACGTTTGACGGCACCATGCCCTCGATGTCACCGTCGTGATTGCCTGGCACTATCTCGACGTGCACGAGCTTCGCGAGGTCAGCAAAGAACTCAGGCAACTCCCGCCATTCCTGCCAAGCCGCTACTGGCACGTTATGTTTGACGTCTCCGAGAAACAACAGTCGGTCCGGCTCCTGCTGCTGGATGAGCTCGATCAGCCTCTCCTTGACCCTGGGCATCTGGCTAGGCAATCCTACGCCGCCGCTCGCCAGCTCGGCCTCTATACCCAAATGTAAATCAGCGACGACGAGCACGCGCTCCCGCCCTATGTCGATCGCTAGCGCGGGCGCACCATAAATTGGGGTAACAACCATAACTACCACAGGCGATTGAAGTCCAGCTCGTCCAGATATGGGGTTTGTAAAACATGCTTTTGAACTTTTACGGCAGGGGATGATATTTTGATGCGATAGGTTATTCATATCAATTGTAGCGCGGCTAGCAGTCCGTAGATAAACAGTCCCGCGCCAATCACCTTGATTAACCACTTCGCTGCGCCTGCAAAGATGAATAGAAGAGCTCCAACGATGATGAGAATGAGCGGCGATGCGTCGCGAAGGGACGTCGATATCTCCTCGAGGACCTCAGGCAGTTTAAAAAGAACTGCGACTCCCATGTCTTCACCTTTTAACAATGATTACGGAGACGGCATAAATACCTTCTAGATTACCTTTTTCTACTTAAATCGAAGCAATGCGGCGATACCTCTCAAAGCTAAAAGTTGCCTGCCTGCATCATGTTCCGTGCTCACCACGATTACCAAGCCCCGTGTCCTTCGAACCTGCTCAAGCAACCCTTGAACGCCAGCTCGATCTCGCCTCAATAATTCATCCGCGATCAAGAGCTTTTTGACTGCGCCCAGGGATGCCGCCAGTCCGACCTCAGCTTTACCGTAAGTAGCAAGCCCACCTTTTGCGATCTCGGTCATAAGCTCCTCCATAAGCGCTGTCTCAAATGAGACACGATCTTCAGCAGAAATGCGTTCCACCAAGCCACGGCGGATGATCTCGTAGAGTCCGGTTCTCCCGGCCGAGCTAATATTGTCCAACCTTACTTTAGCAGCGAGTTCAGGGTAAACTTCACGTAAAAATGTATAAAATGTATCTTTAGTAAAACCGGGCCCAGCGACGATTGCTGCTCGAATACCCTCGCGCAAGATGATGTCATTCATGGCGGCAGCGAGGCTATGAAAGGACTTTCGCTCATCAGCTTCCCGATTAACGACATAACGCTTTCCAGCCCTTCGATGAGAGATCGCCCCCAACACTTCAAGTCCGTATTGTCGAACTAATCCAAGCTCAGCGGACTCATCATCGATCGCCACTAATAGCACGCGGGGACGTCTGCTGGCCCTAACCGCTTCTCGCAGGCGCTCGAGGTGCTCGGGTCGCCACGTCTTCATGACCGTGAGTTTAGATCCGGGCTCAAGGCTGAATGCGTGATGTTTGCCCGTGTCAGGCCCCTTGATGATAGTGCCAAGCAAACGAAGCCTGTTGGCGAACCTGTGGAACTCGACCTCCTCAACCTTTATCGAAAGCTTCACTGGCCTCTTCTTGAGCCTATCCGGCCTGAGCTTGTTGACCTTTACACGCTCCCGCCGCCAAGTTAGCGCGGTGGCGATATCGCCGGGCTCGACGAGATGCTGCAAATGCCAGAGATCATCGAGTGTTTCAACCGAGAGCTTGATCCTGCCATGTTTCATGTCTTTATATATAATTCGCATTGGACAACCTTGTTGGTTTTTGATTTCAATTGTTTTTAGATTTGGGACGATACGGCGAGATAGTAAGAGAGTATAAATGAAAGTGACAAGCCCATTATCCACCCATGAATAACTATTTAATCTCACTTAGGAATTTGGTCAGCGGACGCCCATCGCTAGGGTGGAGCTTGTAGCTAAGCCGTGTGCCTTCTGATCCTCGAACCTGTTTAAGGGTGAGTACAAGTACGGGCGTACGTTTAAAGCCAAAACATATCAACCCCTGAGCGTCGGCACAAGATGCGCCAGTCCCAAGTTTCTCGACTTCGAAACGAGGCAGGTAGAGCGGCCCTAATTTAGAAGTTTTCTTGCAGTTCACGAGGTAGTGAAGCTTTCCATTCTTCGATATTTTCAGGTCGGTCCCTAACGAGCTTCCGGATCGGTCCCAGGTGTAGCCAAAGCGCTCGAAAAGATAGGCGACTCGATATTCAAAATTTACACCGCGCAGCTTAGGCAATGGCATTAGCCCCAACCGAAGCCACTTTATCCTAAGACGTTTAAATCTATGAGCGGCGGTGAGATGGTAGCCCAACAACTCATCAGGACTAGGGACCTGAGGCGGGGCGACATGGAGGCAATCCTTAATGTAGAGTATCGCTCCTTTAAGGACCCGTACCCCTTGAGCCTCCTCAATCATCTTTATAAAATACATCCCGACGGCTTCTTGGTGGCCGAGCTCCAGAACAAACTCGTGGGATATGTGATAGGCGTGGTTAGGTGGGGCTTGACCGGCCACATTCTCGCTATAGCGGTCGACCCCCCTTATAGGGGGCAGGGTGTGGGGACTACGCTCGCGGTAAATATCCTCGACCGCCTTCGGGCGAAAGGGGCAAAGCAGGTGAGGCTCGAGGTGAGGAAGAGCAATCTCACCGCGCGGCAGTTCTACCTGAAGCTGGGCTTCGCAGAGCGGGAGGAGATCCCACATTACTATGAAGATGGGGAAGCAGCAATAATCATGAGCATGAACTTTGACAAAGTTTGAACTGCGAGAATTGCGGTAATAAATTGTGCTTGTGAAAATCAATTCTTAGGTTAATCACCTGTTGAGCGCTAGAATTTCCTGCTAACCGGGGAAACTTTGTATTGTACAGTTTTGTGCACTAAAGCCTTAAATAAAAAGGGAATTAAACATATTTACGTTCAGATATTGTTAAACACATATACAGATGGGGGGGAGAGGTAATCCGTAGGTACGGCTTATTACGAGTTTACCTACGGGCCGCGCGCCGCCGGATATGATTTATCCCTTGGTCCTCATACTCCCACCGGCGGCGCGTACAGGTTAATTTATTTGCGCTTATGATTTCTGATCAGTCGTTCAGCCTAGAGCTAGGGAATCATGACCTATGACTATGCGCGCGATAGCGCTGGCGTAACTCGTCGATGGTCAAAATTCGTAAATTTTCAGGCAATTTCTCGACGCGCGCGCGCATGCCGACCAGATATTTCAGACCCTTCTCGGCGGCAATGTCGGCGAGCTCCTGCGTCACCACGCCATCAAATACAACGGCACTTATCCCGTCCATTTGGGGAAGTTTCTCCTTTAAATCTCGAACCTGCATCTCCTCAATTTTTTCAAGTTTTCCGTCCAGCAGGGTAGCCCTGAGCGTCCCACGTGATTTGCTGGCGATGCCCTCGAGTTTACCGAAATCGCTCTCTCCCTGCGACTTATTAGCTCGGAACGGCTCCAACGCCTCCGGTTTACTCCTGAGTTCTGCTAGCACCTGGTCAACTGGCACCTTATTTCGAAGCGCCTTGACGATCTCCTTCTTCGTCAGTTCCTGAACCCCTTTGCCCGCTGGTGGCCTTGCGACGAAGTCCACCTCAGCTACCTGAAGCAACTCTTTTAGGATTAGGTCACCACCTCGATCGCCATCGGGAAAGACGGTCACAGTTTTATTCCGAGTTAAGTCGATGACTACCTGAGGCATACTCGTGCCCTCGACCGCTATCGCGTTCCTGATTCCACATCGGAGCAAGTTCAGCACATCCGCACGCCCCTCGACAACTATAATTGCGTCCGAATCTTTCACACCAGGTCCAGCTGGCAGGCCCTCATAGCTCTCTATTTCCTCAAGTCGGACGAACTCCTTCACCCGCTCCGAGATCTCCTGCGTCTCGGGGGTTATCTCCTCTATCCGCCCAAGGATCTCCTTAGCTCGGTCGACGATGAACTTACGCTTCGCGTCGCGGACATCCTCGATGCGCTCCACCTTGATGGTCGCCTCACATGGCCCAACACGATCAATCGTCTCAAGTGCGGCGCCTATGATGGAGGTCTCGACCCGGTCTAAGCTCGATGGTACTAGTATGATGCCAGTCGACTTTCCGCGGCTCGAGTTTATGTCTACCTTGATTCTACCTATCCTCGAGGTCTTCTGCAGCTCGCGAAGATCGAGCTCATCACCCAACAAACCCTCAGTTTGACCGAATATCGCCCCCACCACATCGGGGCGCTCAACCACGCCGTTGGTCTCAATTCTTGCGCGGATAAGATACTTGGTCGTACCAATATCCTCTCTCATGAGCAAAACCTCCTTTTTGCCGATTCATTCGGCAATCAATGCCTACAATTTTTTCCTCTTCCATCGGGCTGCACGCCCTACAAAAGCCAGATGAGCTTGATGATGATTCTGGCTTTGATTATGATTCAGATAAATCTTATTTTGGAGGGATAAAAAGTCTGTGGTCGTCCCCGGCTAGAAAAAAATTGGGATTTACCTGAACCGTTTAACGCCTAGTCCAGGTTTAATCGTAAGCTTTAGATCTTAGCAAGCACTTCTAATCGCTGCGACACTTTGGAACTACGGTATAAGCATCACGTGGATGTGGAACCCCGTTAGATCCCCAATAGGGAGATGATGCCGAGCGATGCTAAAGTCACTAATATCCCCGCCACGATGATGCCTATAGCAATAGCGAGGCCCGCCTGCTTTCTCTTCATGCCTAGCAGATAGGCCATCAGCGTGCCCGTGTATGCGCCAGTTACAGGTAAAGGGATGCTAACGAACGCCGCAAGCCCGGCTAGCCCCCACTTGCGGCCATAACTGCGCTTTCGGAACCAAGCGAATATCGAGGCTATCCGCTTTGACTTTCGGGTGAGCGGCGGGGCGAATAAATCCAAGCCCTTGAATGTGAACGGAATTACCAAAATATTCAAAGCAACACATGTAAGGAACACGAAAAATGGGTGAATGTCGGTGGCGATAACGAGGGCCAGCGGTATACTGCCACGCAGCTCGAGTGCCGGCACCATGGAAACCAGAAATACCAGTGGCAGGTAACTCAGATGATCCCCAACTCGTCTTATTTACATAGCTACATAAACCATACCTGGGATCCGATGAAATACAAACTCGTCGCATTTGACATGGATGGCACGTTGATCGAGCAGGATAGCAGCTGGTGGGCCATACATCAGCATTTCGGGGTTGAAGAGGAGGCGCGGAAGAACCTCGAAGCCTACGAGCGCGGAGAGATAGATTATCCCGAGTTCATGCGCCGTGACATCAAGCTTTGGCAGCCCACGCCCCATATCTCGCAGATCGAACAAATATTTGCGGCATTTAAATTGGTTCCGAACGCGTCTGAAGTGGTCGATGAAATCCATAGGAAAAATTATGATATCGCGATCGTAACTGGCGGCATAGACATTTTAGCCGAAAAGGTGGCCCAACAGCTCCATATCGGCCATATCCTCGCAAATGGGTTGGAAGTTGATGAACGAGGCTATCTTACGGGTGAAGGCGTATTCCGCGTCGAGCCCTATATGAAAAATGAAGCGCTCGAGAAACTTATCGGGGAGCTAGGATTCACGCTCGCCGAATGCGTGGCGGTCGGAGATAGTAAGTACGATGCTAATTTCCTTAAGCGCTCTGGCTTAGGAGTGGCTATAGGTGAGGATGCAGATCTCACCCAGGTCGCGGATGTCGTGATCAAGGATTTCAAACACTTCAATCAGCTTTTGGACCACCTTTAGTTTGGGGAAATTATAATTTTCGTTTTTCGTCGGCTTGTCTCAGCTGGGGATTATGTCTTACGTAAGACATTTTGTTGTCTGCGCAAGAACTTTGCAAGCCCTTGAATATCTTTGACATCCTTGCGAAGAAGCGCCTTGAGCTTTTTCCTGAGGTCGAGGATCAGCTTCGGGCCCAGCCCTTGAAGGTGTCTAGCGCAGAACTTCGCGAGCTCATCTCCTGCCTTATCAAAATCAGTAAGGATAACGACTCGCTTGTAACGTGTTAATCCCTCGAGAAAATTCAGAGCCGTTTTTCTACCAGATATTTGGAATATTGGGCCCTTCACACCGAGCTCGCGCAACGCTCTTTTGTCACGGGGCCCCTCGACCACGATCGGGGTGCCTTCGACGGCGTGCTCCCTGAGCTCATCGAGCAGCTCCTCAACCTGTTCAAGCATTTCAGGAGTTAGTATGGCCATATCCTCCCATCTTGCCCAGCCCATTGGGATATCACATGCGCTCGGGCGCAACAATGCCCAACGTTTCAAGTGCATTTTGCAGGGCTATACGAGTGCAATTGACCAACCGCAAGCGGGCTGCCCTAAGCTCAGGCGTTCTGGCCTCGATGACCGGCGCGACCTCATAAAACTTGTTGAACGTGAGGGCGAGATCAGCTGCATAAATAGTCGGAAGGTTTGGCTGTAATTTCTCTCCAGCCGCGCGTAGAACCTCGGGCAACTTGGCAAGTTGCTTGATCAAGCGCTGCTCTTCGAGCAATTCAAATACGTCGGGCGAGTGCTTGCCACCGCGCCGTTTTGCCTTCCGAAGGATGCTACATGCGCGCGCATGCGAGTATTGAATCGCCGGGCCACTATTCTGCTCGAAGTTCAAAGCCTCTTCCCACTTGAAGACCACCTTCTTCTCAGGCGATGTCTGGATCAATGAATAGCGAACGGCTCCAACACCGACGAATTCAGCCGCCAATCGCTTGAACTGTTTGCTTGCCTTCAGGTTTCTTTTTTCCACCTCAGCGTAGGCTCGCTGTACTGCCTCCTCGATTATCTCATCCACAGAGAAGCCCACCCAGGTGCCGCGCCTACCGGAGAATTTACCCGTGGGGAGCCAGACGTGCTCATACGCCATGTGGTGGGAGTTCTGGTACTCCCGTTCGAGGCCGAGGGCCTTGAGCGCGGCGAACACGACCTGCTGTGGGAACTTCTGCTCAGCCCCAACGACGTTAATGACCATATCCGCGCGACCGAATTTACGGCCTGGCCTGCCGCGCCGCGATGTGGTATAGGTCTTCGTTCCATCCGGGCGCTTCGAGTGAAGCTTGAACAGCAGATCAGCTTTCGTCCGTCCGAATTTCCAGAGCTGATATGCGATGTCCCGGGTTGTATAAACGGCTGTTCCATCCGACCTGACGAGCACTTTATCCCCGATTCCAAAGTCCGATAATCGCAGGATCAGCGTGCCTGCCAGCTCACCGATGCCATCAACAACATTAGGGGTAGCCCGAAGCCGCTTGAGGGCCTCCTGGAGCATGCCGGAGCGAGCGATATCGCTCTCCCAAGCAAGCAAATCGTATCTGATGCCAAGGCGGTCGGTCGTCTGTAAATTAGCCTTAACGCAGCGCTCGGAGAGTTTTCTCGCTAGGCGCGTGAGGCCACCCTTGCCCCGCTCAAGCTGTTTGAGGATTTCTCGGACCCGCCGCTCGAGCTTCGGCTCGCGTTCAAAACGGCGGTGGAGGTCGACGTATATCAGGCCAAGCATGTGGTCGAACTTCGCGCGAGGCTTTCGCTTGGCCATCTGATAAGCTAGAAGCGTCTGCGCAACTTGCAACCCCATGTCATCGATGTAGTTTTGGATCTCCACCTCGTAGGCCAAATCGCAGAGAATGCGGGCCATGGTATCTCCTATAACGGCGTTGCGCCCATGGCCGATGTGGAGGGGCTTCGTGGGGTTGACACTCGTGTGCTCGATTACGACCTTTTGGCCTTTACCTACCTCAAGATGTCCATATTTGACGCCTGCCCCTTCGATCGTGCGAAGCGTCAACTTGGCAAGCTTCGGTAAGTCGACGAAGAAGTTCACGTAGCTTCCTGCCGCCTCAACGCGAGCGATGAGGCCTGATGGTTCAATTGCGCGGACCAGCTCGGTTGCAAGCCAAGTGGGAGATTTGTGAAGGACTTTAGCCAGCTCAAAGCAGATCGTCGTCGCTAAGTCGCCGAGCGACGGATCTGGCGGCTCCTCTAAGGTCTGCTCGAGTTCCTTGGGCGGCTTCCAACCGAGATGCGAGAGCGCCGCCTCTAAGGCATGGAGCACCTCTCCCTTAAACTTTCCCCAGGGGTTTCCCATCATAAGTCTCAAAAACCTGTAGTTGCTTTTACTCAATAATTTAATGGTCGACTTCCAATTACCTTTGGGGAGCGTTATGATCTTGCATATTGGCATCGATGACACGGACTCAAAAGAGGGAATGTGCACCACTTACATCGGGGCGGTTATTACGGACAAGCTTAAGGAAATGGGTGTGCCGCTAGTCGATTTTCCAAAGCTTATTAGGCTTAACCCAGGGTGGCCGCACAAAACTCGCGGCAATTGCGCTATCGCCTTGACGATCGAAACTCAAGATCACAAAATTCTGTCCATCAAAAAAACCATTCTCAATACGGTCAATGAGCTAGCCGAGCTCTACATCGAAACCACAAATCCTGGCGTTGTTTTTTATCCAAACGAAAAAATCCCACAAAAACTCAAGACATTCTCCAAAAAAGTTGTGCAAGATGTGGCGACGATCGATGAAACCGAAACCCTTGCTAAGGAGCTCGGTGCCGAGGTGCACAAGTTTAAGCTTGGGCGGGGGATCATCGGCGCGCTAGCGGCAATTGGCAACACGCTCGAGCGGGACTGGACCTTTGAGTTGGTGGTGTACCGTACAAAAAGGAACTGGGGAACATCACGAAGGATGAGCGCCAAGTCCGTCCGCGAGATGAATGCTAAAACCTATCCAAACACATTTGATAACCTCGACCCGGCCACCGATGAGATTCGAATCACACCACACACACCATGCCCGATCCTCTACGGCATTCGGGCCGAGAGCCCTGAAGCAGCAATTAAAGCGCACAAAATCATCCAAGCGCTCGAACCAATTGAACGTTTGATCATCTACAAGACGAACCAGGGCACGGACGAACACTTAAGGCACGCAAAGATCGTCGAAATCAAACCTTATTGGTCTGTGATCGTCGATGCTGTGGTTTGTAGGAAGCCAAGGGTGATCACTGGCGGGCACATCATCTTCCGAATCCGCGATGAAACAGGTGAGATCGATTGTGCCGCATATGAGCCCACGCGACAGTTCAGGAACGTAGCGAAAAATTTGGCAGTTGGGGATAAGGTAAGGGCTTACGGCGGGGTGAAGGAAAAGCCAGAGCTGCCGCTGACGATAAACCTCGAAAAGCTCTCGGTGCTCGAACTTGTGCCAATTTTGAAGAAGGTCAACCCGAATTGTCCGAAATGTGGCAAAAAGATGAAGTCAGAGGGGAAAGGCAAAGGATATTCATGCAAGAGATGTAAGACTAGATTTCCGGCTGGGGCTGCAAAGCTCGTCGAGGTGCCGCGCGAAATCAAACTGGGCGCATTTGAGGTGCCCCCGAGAGCCCGCAGGCATCTTGCCAAGCCTCTAATTAGAGTAGGGCCTCTGGAGCGCGTGTACTGATGCGCAAGAAGATAGAACACATCGAAATTGAGCCCGCCATGCAAGTAAAAGAACTTGTTGATCGCATGGGCAAGTCTGGTGTATTCAGCGCCGGCCGCCTTGCTGAAGCTGTTGATGTCTACCAAGACATGATAAAAAACGATGCGACAATTTTCATGGGCATTGGAGGGGCCCTTGTACCAGGAGGGTTACGCCAGATATTGGCCAATGTGATATACAAAGGTTTAGTCAATGTTATAGTCACAACTGGTGCAAATGTCACGCATGACTTGATTGAGTCCTTTGGAGGCCAGCACCTGCGGGGTGAGCCGGCTGTCGATGATACAAGGCTGCGCGAACAAGGCATCAGTCGGATATATGACGCTTATGTACCACAAAAGGCATTTGAGCTCTTCGAGGACCGAATCCAGCCCCTGCTCGCAGAGGTCACGAAGACCGACACACGTGTGTCATCGACAAAGCTACTCCGCGAGATAGGGCTGCACCTCGACGATCGAACCTCATTCCTAAGGGCTGCGGCGAAACGAGATATCCCAGTCTTCGCGCCAGCGCTTGCGGACTCCATCCTCGGGCTCCAAGCGTGGCTTTACTCGCAGGACCACGAGCTCATCATCGATAGCCTTCTCGATGTGCGAGAGATGGTGGAGTTAGCGAGCGTGGCAAAAAAGTCCGGAGCTATCCTTCTCGGCGGAGGCGTGCCCAAGAACTTCGTGCTTCAGAGTATGTTGCTGACCCCCCGCGAGTTCGAATACGCAATTCAAATCACCATGGACAGACCGGAACATGGGGGGCTAAGCGGGGCGACGCTCGAGGAAGCTAAATCATGGGGTAAGATCGCACCTAACGCGAGGCTCGCCACCGTGATCGGAGACACGACCGTGATCTTCCCTCTACTCATCACCGCCTTGCTCGGGAGACTCGGCAAATGACCGTCATCGGGCTCGATTTGGCGGGCTTGCCCTCAAAGCCCACTGGCTTCGCATCACTCCTCAACCGTAAATTTAAGACGGGCTTGGTTTACTCCGATGAAGAGATACTCGATCCTTGTTTACGTAAACGCCCAGCCTTGGTCGCTATCGACGCACCACTTGGCCCGCCCTTGAGTGGCAACCTCAGACAGGCAGACAGGCTTTTGATCGGGCGAGGTTTCCGAGTTTTCCCGCTAACATTTGCAAGCATGAAGGAGCTGACCTCGAGGGGGATTCACATAGCTGGTGAACTTCGGGAAAATGATATTAAAATCATTGAGGTTCATCCCCGCACCTCCGGCAAAATCTTTTTCGGGACCTCTGAAAGGCGGGCATGGCTTTCGAATCTCGGACAAAAAAGATGGATTGTCAGTCAAAAGATGAGCGAGCACGAGGCTGATGCCGTGATGGCAGCGCTAACCGCTTGGCTACATTTGAGGGGAAAGACGGAGGAGGTTGGCATGGCTGCGGAGGGCACGATAGTCATCCCTCGCTGGCCTTTGCGAGCGCTCGGACGCGGCCGGCCGTTTGACAGAGGCTCGATACTCCAACGCCAAGGGCGTCCGCCAGCTTTCGTATAGTAACTGCCTCACC